>JABLTO010001958.1_pt1 | contig 112026 bp, 95 predicted proteins | sample 7160091 | NCBI WGS metagenome assembly JABLTO01 (sample SAMN14651225, study PRJNA627086) | human gut metagenome | isolation source: feces | host: Homo sapiens | reverse complement strand
TCTGACAGTGTTATAAAAGGTTTCGATGTATTCAAAAATCAGGTTGTATGCGTGTCTGTAATTCTTAATGTTAAAACGGTTAAGCCATTCCCTTTGTACTTCGGATTCGTAATTGCCTGAACAGATTACGGGAATGTCGCCGTCATTGTTACGGTACTGTGATTCCCATCTGGCAAGGGTGCTAATTCCGATGCCCAGGTTCTTGGCACATTGAAGTTGTGTGAAATCAGGATGCTCCTTGCGATAGTCAATGGCATCCAGTTTGAATTGTTTGGTATGTTGTTTTCTTGGCATAATGAGTACATGTGTACTAATTGGAATAGGTGTTGGTGCAGTCATTGGTGCAACAGTAGGAAGTATATACGGTTATAAGACTGCAAAAAAATTAAATATTGCAAAAAATAATCAATGGAAATTAGTAGTAAGATATGCAGTTGTTAGTGGAATAATAAAAATTGCAGATGCGTGGATTAAGACGAGGTAATATTATGAGTGTGTATGACGATGAAATTTTACAACAATACGAGCAAAAACAAAAATGGGGGAAATGTATATCCTATTTAACATCTTTAGTTGATGAAACAAATTTTTTAGATGTTAATATAAGAATATTTATAGAATGTTGGTATGTTTTATCGAATTGGGATTGTTTTATAGAAGTAGAAAACAATCATATGTATATATTCTCACAAAATTTAAAAAAAGCATATGATGTAATTTTGAATGCTAAAAATAATACATTAGGAAAGACAATTATGGGATATTGTATTTCTTCTACACCATTGGTTTTTGATTTCTTAGAAGGAGATTATTGTGTAATAGAAAAATATGGAAATCAGTTGATAAGAGAGGAGAAAAAGAATAATTGCTTTGCAATGTTTTTAAATGAGTTCGAAAAAAAAGAAGTTATAGAAGAAAATCTTCTAAAACAATGTAAAAAAATATTTATAGGAAAATCTGAGAGTGTTAACTATTTTTTTGAGTTGATTAATGATTATAAAAGATGTTATTAGAAAAAGCACTACTAGAAAAATGGTTAAAGTATAACGTAAATTGTACAATTAAGAGCATAAAGCACTATAAATAAAGGAAGGTGTCACACTTGAATTAGAAGGTGACTCAGTTTTAATCGAATCCTTTGTTTTAAAGGAAGAGGTAATAAAAAAATTAAAGCAATTTAAATCAAAAGTTCGTGAAATGCATTATGTTTTTGTCTTGACAACTGAACCACTATACGTTACTGTGATAAAATGTGAGAAAAATATATATCAACATATAAAAAACGGAGGAAGAGAGTTATGTTCGATACCATTCATCATATTGCAATCATTGGAAGCGATTATGAACAATCAAAACATTTTTATGTGGATCTGCTTGGATTTAAAATAATTAGAGAGAATTATCGAAAAGAACGTGATGATTACAAGATTGATATGGCATGTGGACTGCAGGAAATAGAACTTTTTATCATAAAAAATGCTCCAGCTCGTGTAAATTATCCAGAAGCATTGGGATTACGCCATCTGGCATTTAAAGTGGAGAGTGTAGATGATACAGTAAAAGAATTGAATGGGAAAGGAATTGAAACTGAGCCGGTTCGTCTGGATGATTATACCGGAAAGAAAATGACATTTTTCCATGATCCGGATGGACTTCCACTGGAAATTCATGAGTAGAAAATAGTGAGTAAAATATTCTTGCTTCAAGCATGTAATTTAATATTCTTACATTAATGGGAACGCCAATTCCCGAATAACTTATGATTATTAAAAAAGTTCCTGTTCACTACAGGTTCTTTTTTTGCAATCATAAGCACAAGACAAAAATAATACTTGATAAAAAAGAACGCACCAAACTGATGCGTCCCTTATGTTTTAAATTCTAATACCAGGAAAAAGTCTGTTCATCGGGTTCTGGAATGTTCAATCCCTCTTCAATGCGAGCTGTAATCCATTCTTTCTTTGCATCCATGGCATTTTCCACCGCTTCAGTGTATGTTTCACCACAAGTTACGCATCCTTTAAGTTCAGGGAAATATGCGGTAAAACCACCTTCTTCCAGATCAGGAATTAATACAAGTGTATATGGCAGTTTCAAGTATTCATCTAATCTATTCATTGTTTTCCTCCTCGAAAATCACTCTAACCAATAAAACATATGCCTTTTTTAGTTTTCCATGTCTTGGAATTGTAATCGGCGTTTTATTTTTCTTTCTGAAGGTAATATGACTACTACCACCTTTTGTTTCTCTTGCCCCGTATCCTAAATTATAGAGAATTTTTGAAATTTCGTCAAATCTAAGTTCACTATTAGTCGAATACAATTTATTAATAAGTTTATCCCATTTTGACATTTTATTTCTCCTTATGATTCCTTGGTTCTCTTTTCCTTTCTTTTCATTATTTGCTCATGCAATTCAGCCTGTCGTTGATCTCTTAAAAGGCACTCAAACGATAAAATCTACGATAAATAGTTTGATAAAGTCAAGCAAAATATGATAAAATATAAATCGGCGATAAATCGTCAATAAAATCGTTTGAGAGGTTAAAAAGCCTATGAATAAAGAGTTTGTCAGCATTTCTGATTTTGCAGAAAGCAGAGGTCAGTCAAGTGGAACTGTAAACGCGTTTATAAGAAAACATCCAGAGAGGGTAATAAAAGACACTCAAACGATAAAATAGACGAAAAATTTCATCACAAAGATGGAATGATTTTGATGGTATAAAAATTCAAAGGATATGTACAGTGCTTTCTTAATAATGAATATAAGGATGATTTAAAAAGCTTTGAGATTGATAAGTGCAATGATAGGTTTGAAAACTTCTATCGACTTCATAATTTAGAAGTAGACAGATTAACTGCTAAGAATAATTTAAGTAGTATCGCAATTTGAAAAAGAGAATATATAAATAGATTTTGACACGAGCCTTATGCTATCGCTAATGGATACAATGGTATCTTTGGTAGTGAAAGTTTTATAGAAGTTCATTAGTCTCATATGCTTTCGAGTATATTGGAAAGTGAATGTATATAAGAACCCAACGTGCTTTAGCCGTTGGAGTGTCAGTACAAGAATCAGAGAATTACAATACCTTTGACTCAGATGGGAATTGTTTTATCAGATGATTCTAAGTATCAAGAACCATTAGAAACAAGATTATTTAAATTTGCCACAACATTAATTGGAGCTGAAATTGACTTTGGAATAAAAAGTGTTGATGAAGCCAACAGAGTTGTAGTTGCATCAAGAAAAGAGACTTTAGTAGACAAAATCAGAACATATTATGCAACTCTTGATAAGGATAAAGTGTCAATGATTGGAAATAATTCAGACGTACAGGCTAGAGTTATTTCAGTTGGCAGAAAAAACTTAGGTGTTGAGGTTTTGGTGTTCAGACACAAATAAATGCCAAAGATGTGTTCTATGAATGGGTAGTTGATTTAAGAAACGACTTTTCAGCAGGAGACGTAATACTTGTAAACGTTGAAAAATTTTTCTTAGAACAATAGTTGTGGTAGATTTTTTGTTGTATGATTAAAGTATCACAAATTATTAGGAGTTATATGAGAACAATAAATTTAAAAATGATTAAGAGAAAAAAAATCATAAAGGATAATATTTATTATGTAAGTGCAGTACTTTTTTGTTTGCTTTTTTTGGTATTTGCAAAATATATGAAACTTCTTAATAGAAAAGCGATACTTGTTATTGCTGTTCTGTTAATGGTTGCGACATTATACAAGGCAATAGCATACGTACAGGAAAAAATAAAGGCAAGCAGGAAGAATAAGAGTGTGAAAGCAAAAATTATTGGATTTAGAAAGGATTATTAAAAATAAATTGTTCTTGATACTGCACCCGATAATGGATATAAGGGAACAGTAGTGGAATCTAACGGAAAATACCATTATTTCGACATCACATATACAGTAACAAACGATAGCGTATTTGAGCTTCCAAAAACAGGTGCAACAACAACATACTGGTACTTGGCAGGACTCTTAATTGTACTTGCAGGTGTAATCGTGATGTTTAAAAAGAAAGGGGTTCACAACTATGAGAAAAAATAGGATGATGGCAAAGGTGACAGCAATAACGCTTGCTGTCACACTTGGCACTTGCAGTTTCTTTTCTGGAACAACCAAAACTGCTCTTGCAGATATTGTTGAGAGCACAACGCAGGCAGTAACAGAAATGCAGACGGAAAATGAAACTGTAAACACGGAAGATGCCACAGAAAAGGCAACAGAAAATAATGATGAAAAACAGAATGAACCGATAATTGTTAATGCTGATAAAAAAGAAGATGCCGATACTGAAAATAAAACTGAAAAGACTGTAACAATCAATCCAACAAAGTATTCATCAGGAACGGTTTCGATTCACAGAACAAGCAAGGGTAAGGCTGTAGGCAATACAAAATTTGAGCTTTTTGGTGTCAAGAATAACGGAGAGACACCTGAATCTCTTGACCAGTTCGAGGGAATGAAATTTTATTCACACGGCAAGAAACAGACAGACGAAAACGGAAACCTTACGTTCACGGATTTGTCACTTGATGAAGACGAGTGGTATTTTATTAAGGACCTGTCAAATGATAATGTAATAAACGTGGGTTCATTGCCATTTTATTTTAATTCAGAGCCAACGGACGGCAGAACTGAAGAAAATGGTGGAAGATACATCTTGTATGACATTAATTTTAATGTAAATAACAAGAAAGCAGAAATAACAAATCTTCCAAAGGATGAGGAAGAAACATTGATGCCGTTACTATTCGCTGTTCCAGAAGCAAAGGTTCAGGCAAGTGGCTCATATGACTGGGAATACAAGCTATATTCAGACACAGAAGCAAGAGGAAATGTTAAGATTGGAAAGAGAGTTGACTTTTTCCACGGAACAGGCTCAAACAAAACTCAGTCAAGTATCTTTGAACTTGACGGTGTGTATGCTGCGTGTGCCCAGCATAACAAGTCAACAGATGCGAAGGACGAAACTGTAAACGAAAAGGCATATAACGGTGACAATGCAGGAAAGTTAAGAAAACTCCTGTATTATGGTTACGGTGGATATGATAATGGTGAAACATTCATTAAGGCATATGGCGACAAGATAGACCAGAAACTTTTAGCCTTTGCAACAATCATAAGCACGTCAAGCTATTACGCAGGACAGAGCTGTTGGGATACTTGGAATGTGATGACAACTCTTAGAAAGGTTGTATCAGACAACGAGGATCCACAAAAATTTGCAACGGCAGCCACAAAGGTATCATTCAAGAATGCAAGCGGTAAAAACGTGTCAACTGTAAAAGCACACTTGGCAAAGGATGACGCCAACTACAAAAATGAAAGTTATTATTATTCGGACTGGATCACAGTAAGCTCAGATGGAAGTAAATCAATTAGCCTTAGTGGTGTTGCAGGTGTTTCAGCTTACAGAAAAAGAGACAAGAAAACAACAGGTGCAACAGCACTCAACAACTTGTCAATAAAGAAAGGTGACAAGTTGAAGTTCAGATTTAACAAGAACATTGTCAAGGGTGGCGAAAAGGCAACAGTAAAAATGACAAGTGCAAAGGGAATAACAGAAGTTTCACTTGTTGTAGGAATTGCTGCAAAAACAAGACAGGACGTAATGCGTGAGGTTCTAAAGACAGCAGGAGATAAGAGCGACAGCATCACATTCAAGATGCCTAGCGACGCTGCAATCCCAAATCCACCTAAATACGGAGACCTTAGCCTTTCAGATTCTTTCACACAATACATTACTGTTGTAAAGAAAGACAAGATCACTGACAATCCCCTTCCGGGAGCATCAATAACAGTAACAAACGAGGAAGGCGAGGTTAAGAGTGTGACAACGGACAGCAATGGTACCGGAACAGTATCATTCACATATTCTTGCAGTACAAAGTCATACAAGTACTTCGCTGACACGGGAGACCTTACAAAAGCTGAAATTCAGAGTTCTCTTGACAATGGCATATACATCAATAGAGAAGCGGCTGAACATGATGCAAGAGCAACACTCAATGAAATGATGTGGGTTGGAAAGAAGTATTATGGCAAGGAAGTAAATGCTCCGGCAAATTATGACTTGATGGATGCTGAGCAGGAAACAACATTGTCAGGAAATAATGCAAAGGAAACACTCACTTTCTATGACGAACCTGTAAACATTGAGACAGGCGTTGCTCAGTATGACGGATACTACTATCAGGAAGTAGACATTGGAAAGGTAAACTCAGAGAACATGAACTACATTCTTCCTGACGTTCCATTCCAGACATATCCTAAAGATGTGGGTAACGGAAGTACACTTATTGGAATCATTTATGCTGACGCAACAGGACAGATTCACAAGGTAATTGATGAAAACGGAATAGACCTAACTCTTACAGATGCATCAGATGATTATGAGTATGATAGAACAAATAAGGATCAGATAGAATTTTTTACAGGCTTTGCAAAGAAGGGTGCAACAGTTGTAAACGCAAACACAAATGCAAAAGGTGTAATACGTGTGGGATACCTGTACAAGATAAATGCTGTTGGAAACTACAGCTATGTTAAGGATTATGGTTCTTTGACTGGTGCACGTAAGAAAAAGGCTGATGAATTAATCAATGAAAAAGGCTACTTCATGGATGAATCAAAGGCACTTGCCGCAGCAAAGAACAAGGTTACAGACCAGTTCTCAGGAATAAGCAACACATACTTTGCCTGGGAAAATCCTGTAAACATAAGGAATCCATATGATGACAAGATTTATTGGAATTTGGCAAAATACATTGATTTTATGAAAATTGCAGATACTAAAGCATATCTCTCAAAGAGCAAAACAATAACAAAATATCTGGAAATAAGACCAGATGACTTGGAATCAACATATGAAAAGACAACAGGAATTGTTGCTTCGGACAAAGATGTTTTCTCTGAGGATTAAACAATAAATTAAATAGAAAAAAAGGTGTAAGCAGAATGGTGTAAACTACTTCTGTTTGCACCTTTTTATTAAAAATCTGTAAATTTTAATTTCAGGTTTACAAAAGTTACAGGTTTAGCATATCAAATGTGCTAAACTGTAAACATAGAAAAAGTTTAATTAGGAGGAAGTAAATATGAGAAAAAGGATAATAGCTCTTTTAATGTTGGTATGTATGACTGTTAGTAATATATCACCAGCTTATGCATATATCGGTGGTAAAATTACAAAAACTGATATTTTACAGAATAAAGATGATACGTATATTTTGGAAAACTATGCAAAATCTCTTAAAGAAGCACAGGATGTAGAAAGATATAATTTGTTAAATAATAAAGAAGGTAAATACAAAATAACAATGGATGCAGATGCAGATTGGATTGATGAATTTTGTTCATCTTCTTATTTAGATGGAATAGATGACGGGTTAGGAAACTTCTATTATAGAGGTGGTGCAACTTATAGTTGGGACGGAACAGAAGAACTTACTGATAAAGATGGTAAAAAATACATGGTGTTTACAATGTATAATATAGACTATGATTCTTTCGCAAAAATGAGAAAAGAATTACTTGAAGTAAGAGATAAGTTCCTAGCAACAATGCCGAACCTTGATGAAATGAGTGACTATGAAAAGGTTCTGGGAATATTATCGTTTATGTCCTACATCAAGTACGGATTTGACGAAAAAGGCAACACAATTGATGATGCATATACAACACTTACAGGTGGAAAGGCAACTTGTGGAGGCTTTTCAAGTGCCTTTAATTTCTTGGCAAAGGCGATTAACTTAGAATCTAAGCAGATAATAAATCCCGGAGTACACGGATGGAATGTTGTAAAGATATGTGGTAAATGGTATGAAGTTGAGCCTCAGTCAAAAAATAACCCAACACAAAGTGATGCCACAAGAAACATGAATATGAAAAGTGTATTAAGAGGAACAACTACAATGGCTGAAAAAGGAAGTCCTTGTGAATATGGCGATTTACGAGAATCTCTTCCTGTAAGCGAAACTGACTACATGGATTACAAGGAACACAATTATACAAACCATGTAATCAAGTGGAATGGAAACAAGGCGACTTTCTATAAAACCTGTAGTGATTGTGGTGAATATGAAAATGACGGCTTTGAATATAACAGTAAGTATAAGTATTATCACTTGGTAGACAGAAAATATACCGGTACGGACTGTGACGTAACAAAAGTATCAGAAACAAAGTGTGGAGACGCAACAGTTACAAGGTATGAAGCAAGTGTTACGGTTGATGGCAAGAATTACACATCAGAGCATACAGTTATTGATGGGGAATGTAGTCATACTGTAAGGGACAGTGACATCAAGGTTATAAAGAAAGCAACCTGCTCTGAAGAGGGAAAGGTTGAAAAAACATGTGAAACCTGTGGTTATATATGGACTGAAAGCATTCCTAAAACAGAACATCATTATGTTACAACAACAACGAAATTGGATACCTGTGAGGAGAAGAGCGAATATACTGTTGAAAAATGCAGTATGTGCGGTAGCATTAAGGAAACATCAAAGAAACTCTACTACTCAGCACACGACTATCAGATTGAAAGTATAAACAAAGAACCAACCTGTACTGAAGATGGAGAGTATGTTTACAAGTGCTCAAAGTGTGGAAAAACAGAAACGAAAAAACTTCCAGCAACAGGTCACAACATTGAACTGGTAAATGCAAAAGAGGCAACTTGTACGGAAAAGGGATATACAGGTGACAAGGTTTGCAAGAAATGTGGAAAGACCATAACAATTGGAAGTGAGATAAAGGCAAAAGGACATAGATACCCAGAGATTATAAGTTTTATAAAATATGAAACAATAGAAGATTCAGAGCATAAGGGATTAATGTGCAATTATAGTTACGAAGCTATAAAGTTGACGTGTTCAGTATGTAATGAAACGGAAGAACACCGTTCATCAGATAATAAACTGTTAGGTTGGACTTTGGCAGATGGAACTGAAGTTGAAAAGGAAGATGGTTGTAAGTACGAATACGTAAAGGACGTAAGTGGAAACTGGATTCCTAAGAAAATTGAAAATACATGGGAAAATCCAACAACAAAACCTGCAGGTGCAGTAAAACCATTTGGTGAAACTTCAGGCAAGAAGAATGAGCCAACAGAAACAAAGATGAAAGTACCTGCAAAGGCTAAAATCAGTTCAGCCAAGAATGTAAAGGGTAAGAAGATTTCCGTTAAGTGGAACAAGGTTTCAAGAGCCACAAAGTACCAGGTCAAGGCAGTACTTGGAAATAAGGTGATAACAAAGACAACCACGAAAACTTCATGTACCATTAAAAAGCTCAAAAGAAAGAAAACATACAAGATTTATGTAAGGGCTTACAACAAGGCTGGGTACGGTAAATGGAGCAAGGTTAAAAAAATAACAGTAAAAAAATAAACAATAAATACAGATTCTTTTTTGATGAATAAAAAAACAGCCAAAACTCTTAATTAAAGTTTTGGCCGTTTTTTTACAAATTATTTTATTTAAATGCTTGTCAGAAAGGAGTACAAGCACCTGTAGTAGGTGAGATACTATACTTAGATTATATGTTGGAAATGCAATAATTTCAATAGCAAAAATTGCGAGTGTGTGGTGTATAAGAACAAATAAACAGAAAAGATTCTCCATTTAGAGCCTTAATAATGAAAAATAAGGAATTATGAGGAATTAAGCTGTTACCGTGCGGTGTTGGATAAATATTATGGTGATTAATGAAAATGGATATGTTGAAGGAAAATGTAAAAAAATGTAGTGATAATGTAATGGACGGCACGTTTTGTCTAGTAGTGTAATATGAAGTTTTTATTGACATAATGGAAGATATTATCCGAGTGTGTCGTAAAACCCCTTGCTTTAGCTATGGGAATATAAGACACGTCAATCGAATTTACGCAAGTAATTAAAGATGGACAAATACATACTTGTATTAGGTATGCTGCTAATCTTTCTGTAGACATTCTGGAAATGGAAATAATGCCGGATCATGTACACATACTGATGGAAGTAGACCCGCAATTCGGCGTTCATAGAACTGTAAAGTTTTTAAAAGGCTATACCTTCAAAATTTTAAGACAGGAATTTCCATATCTTAAGACTAAAATGCCTACTCTTTGGACAAACAGCTATTTTGTATCTACGGTGGGAGGCGCTCCGCTGGAAGTGATCAAACAATATATTGAAAATCAAAAAACATCGCAAAGACAAAAAGGTAAAATGGGCTAATGCAAAAAGGTATCAAATTTAGAATTTACCCGAACAGGGAACAGCAAAAATTAATCAATCAGACACTTGGCTGTTGCAGACTCATCTACAACAAAGGTCTTGCTATGCGTAATGAAGCCTATGAAAATGGAAGAAAAGTTGGATTTTCCCAGACTTCCGCAATGCTGACGGAACTGAAAAGGAGTGATGCTTTTGCTTTTCTGAAAGCGGTGGATTCTATTGCATTACAACAATCTTTGCGTGACCTCGACAGAGGGTTTGTAAATTTTTTTCAGAAACGTGCGGCACACCCCATATTCAAAAGCAAACATAACCGCCACCAGTCCTATAGAACCGTCAATCAAGGAGATAATATCCGTATTGCAGGGAAATATATCAAACTCCCGAAACTGGGATATGTCAAAATACGTCAGTCTATGGAAGTAGGAAAAATCAAAAATGTAACGATTGAACATACTCCTACCGGCAAGTATTTTGCGGTTCTTAATGTAGAATTCGAGCCACAGCCAAGACCGAACAAAGGAGGTCGCGTAGGCATTGATGTAGGCATTAAAGAGTTCTACTCAGACAGTAACGGAAATGTGGTATCAAATCCTAAATATCTAGAAAAAACAATGCGTAAACTAATCCGTGAACAGCGCAAGTTGTCAAGAAAACAGAAAAACTCTAATAACCGAAATAAACAGCGTGTTAAGGTTGCCTCAATTCATGAAAAGATTGCAAATCAGAGAAATGATTTTTTGCAGAAACAGTCTACCCTGCTGATTCGTGAAAACCAAACAATCTGCATAGAAGATTTAAAGGTAAAAAATATGATTCGTAATCATAAGTTGGCACAGCACATCGGATCCGCGTCGTGGAGTAAGTTCTTTGACATGCTGGCATATAAATCTATCTGGTATGGGAATGATGTTGTAAAGGTACCCACCATGTACCCAAGCAGTCAGACCTGTTCCTGTTGTGGGTATAAAAATCCCCTGGTGAAAAATCTGTCAATTCGGGTATGGGAGTGTCCGGATTGTCATGCAGTACATAACAGAGATACCAATGCAAGCATAAATATCTTAAAGAAAGGGTTGCAAATGCAGTCAGCATAAGCATATATAAGACTGCACCGTAGGGCATACGGGAACAGTATAATCTAGCTTGTGGACACTGTGTAAGACGTTGCGATACCGTGAGGTATCAGCCAATGCAGTAGTGGAAGAAGCAAGAATCCCCCTGCTTTAGCTGTGGGGAGTGTCAACAAGTAGGCATTTTGCAAAAAGTTTGTGCGGAAAGCCCATTTCTTTAGGTGTGGGATGAATAGCACTGTGTATGTAAATGCTGATAATATACACATAATGTAATATAATGTGTATATGGAAAATAATTATAGACATACAAATACAACTGCATCTTTGATAAATTATCATTTTGTATTTTGTCCAAGATACAGACGAAAAATTTTTCTGATATCAAATGTAGAAAGACGCTTTAAAGAACTGGTCAAAATAAAATGTAAGGAGTTAGACATTGGCAAGGTAAACAGTGAGAACACAGATTACATACTTCCGGGTGTACAGTTCCAGGCTTATCCTTCAGAACTTGGAAACGGTAGCACGCTTACAGAAATAGTGTATGAGGATGAAAACGGACAGATGCACAGCATTAAGGACGAAAACGGCATTGACACAACACTTACGGATGCTTCTGATGATTACACATTTGACAAAACGAATAAAGAACATAGAGATTTTTATGGTGATTGGGCCAGAAAAGGTGCATCAGTTGTAAACACAAAGACCAATGCAAACGGTGTCATAAGAATAGGTTATGTTTACAAACTTCGTGCTGTTGGAAACTACAGTTATGTAAAGGATTATAATAACCTTAACAGCATTCAGAAGGCAAAGGCTGATGACCTCATTAACAATAAGGGTTACTACAGGGATGAAGCCAGTGCATATGCGGCTGCAAAGAAGGAAGTAACAGACCAGCTTGAAAATGTAAACAACAAATATAAAGTTTGGGAATACGCAGAAGGCATTGAAAATCCTTACGATAACAAGGTTTACTGGGATTTTGCAAGATACATTTTAGAATTAGGAAGTGATGCAACAATTAGTACTCTTACAAGAACAATAACAATAACAAAGTACGCTGAGATCAATAAGAATGATGCTCAGAAGGTTTACGCAAAGCACAACGACATAGTTGCTTCAGATAATGAATTCTTCATTGAAGACTGATTGATAAACCAATAAAACAAAAAAGTGTAAGCAGGGTGAAACACTTCATTTCTGTTTACACTTTTTTAAACATTGGATTGCAAAGAACATATGTTTGTGATACCATAGACTTATAAACATAAGGGGTAAGGGGATGTACCACACATTTATGGTTTCACGGAAGTTACGGCTTTACAGTCTACAATCTGTTAAAATATAAACAGAAACATAATTAATTGATTCAATGGAGGTAAAGAATGAGAAAAAAACTTATTGCAGTGGCATTATCCATAAGCATGGCTTTAGGTGGAATAAACAGCACAACAACATATGCCGACAGTAAATTAACAAAGGTAAACATTTTACAGAACAAGGGAGACACTTACACTTTGGAAAACTATGTGTCTTCACTTGAAGAAGCTGAAGAACTTCAAACATATTACTTCTTAAATAACATTTCAGAGCCATACAAGATGACAATTGACGCAAAATCTTATGATAATTTATTACAATATGATGAAGAACACGAAAGAATAGATTTTTTTGGAGACGGATTTATATGGAAAATTGACAATGGATTAAGAAAGTATTGCCCTGGTTTGGGAGGCGTAAGAAATCTATCTTCAGAAAATGAAGTTTTAGTAGATGGAAATGGTAAAAAATACATTGTATTGACTTTGCAAAATTATGGCGTAGACAAATATTACAAAATCTCGTCAGAAATGCAGGAAGTGAAGAAGAAATTCCTTGCCACAATGCCCAACCTTGATGAAATGAGCGACTATGAAAAGGTACTGGGGATATTGGCGTTTATGAACTACATTAAATATGATTACAATGCATATAACTCCGGAAAGTCAGTAGATGATGCATACACAGCTTTAGTAGAAGGAAGAGCAACATGTACCGGATTTTCTGCAGCATTTACTTTTTTAGCAACAATAATAGGTGTTGAAAACAAAATGTTAGAAGGTGAATATAAGAAACAAGGTCACTCATGGAATGCTGTTAAAATATGTGGGCGATGGTATGAGCTTGAACCACAAAATGTAGTAATAAACAATTCGAACATAATGGCTCAAAATTTTAATCTTCAAAATGGAGGACCTTTTCTCTTTGGGACACAACAGTTAGAGGAAGTATATCCAAACGGATATCTTGCACCAATAGAATATCTTGATTTTACAAACACGAAAGTTCGAGATTCATTACCGGTTAGTGACATTTCATACAAAGATTATACGGGACACAATTATACAAATCACGTAATCAAGTGGAATGGCAATAAAGCCACATTCTATAAAACTTGTAGTAAGTGTGGTGAATATGAAAATAATGGTTTTAAATATGATGAACGTGATAAGTATTATCACTTTGTAGATAGAGATTATATTGGAACTGATTGTGATGTAACAAAGATTTCAGAAAAGAAGTGTGGTGATGCCACAGTTACAAAGTATGAGGCAACAGTTACGGTCGACGGAAAGACCTACACATCAGAGCATACAGAGATTGATGGAGAATGTAATCATGTGGTAAGGGACAGTGACATTAAGACGGTAAAGAAAGCAACCTGCACTGAAGAAGGAAAGGTTGAAAAGACATGCGAAACCTGTGGCTATACATGGACTGAAACAACGCCAAAAACAGAACATCATTATGTTACAACAACACAAAAAGTAGATACCTGTGAGGAAAAGAGTGAATACACTGTAGAGAAGTGTAGCGAATGTGGTGATGTTAAGTCAACATCAAAGAAACTCTACTACTCAGCACACGACTTTCAGTTTACAAGTCACAAGAAGGAGCCTACCTGTACTGAAAAGGGAGAGGACCTGTATACCTGCACAATCTGTGGAAAGACGGAAACAAGGGAAGTTCCAATGGTAGCGCATGAAACAGAGCTTAGAAACTATAAGGCTGCAACTTGTACTGAGGATGGATATACAGGTGATGAAACCTGCATTAACTGTGGAAAGGTAATTTCCAAGGGAAAGAAAACTTATGCCACGGGTCATTCATATGTTGACACACTTGAAACTGTCTATGAAACAGATATGTCAATGGGACTTACATATAAGTATGCATATGTAATAGACAGAGTAACATGCAAGAAGTGTGATTTTGAAATGATTGATGGACAAACCGAAAGCAAACTTGTGGGCTGGATACTTGCAGACGGAACAGAAGTCAGCAAGGAAGACGGATATGAATATGAGTACGTAACGGACAAGAATGGTAACCTTGTGCCGAAGAAGATAGACCACAGTGTAACACAACCAACTTCAAGACCATCAATAAGTCCCACAATTTATGAAACAGGTGACTACACAGATGTTGAAGACACAACAAAGTCTGTTTCAAAGGTACCTGCAAAGGTAAAAATAAGTTCTGCCAAAAACTTAAAGGGTAAAAAAATCGCTATAAAATGGAAAAAGGTGAAGAAAGCCACAAAGTACCAGGTCAAGGCAGTACTTGGAAATAAGGTAATAACAAAGAAAACCACAAAAACTTCATGTACAATTAAAAAGCTCAAAAGAAAGAAAACATACAAAATTTATGTGAGAGCATATAACAAATCAGGATATGGCAAATGGAGCAATGCAAAAAAAGTTAAAGTTAACAAATAAATGTGTATGACAAACAACTCACCCTTTTTCTGTTGCCAGATTAGGAGAGACAACACAAAAGATTATATTATATAACGTAAATGTTTTTGTCAGGTCAGATAATACAGTTATCCTTGAAGTAAAATGGGATAATGATGCTGATGGAACACTAACAGCAATGTTTAGTGAAAACGATACTGAGCAAATGGTATTTACACTTGTATTAGTTATCATTAATGCAAAAAAATAACGCCCTTGCCGTGTTCAAAGTGTAGGACGTTATTTTTAACTCAAACATAACCGGCAGTTAGGTTTTATCTAACTTTCAGTTCCTTGTTTAAGTTCATTATAGCATATTGCTAGTATTGTTCAACTAGATTTTCTCGTTATAAAAATACTAAAAATAAGGTTATGAATTTTTTATTGACAATGTATATACTTTTTTAAAAAAACGGAGGATTTTAAAATATGATGTCAAATGCTATGGAACAAAAAATCTTTACTGCTCAAACAGCTGTAAAAAAATGGGGAAATAGTCAAGGATTACGATTATCAAAAGAAATAACTAATTTAATGCATTTAAGAGAAAATGACAATGTGGAGATTAACATATACAATGGGGAAATGGTTATTAAGAAAATTAAATATCCAAAATATACTAATTTACAAGAAAGGTTAGAAGCTTTCTATCAAAAACCAATTGATGAAATCTATGTAGAAAGTACACAAGAAGTAGATGTAGGAGCTCCTAAAGGTGATGAATATTGGTAACTTTTGAACAAGGTGATATTATTATTATGAATTTTAACCCTCAGCAGGGTCATAAAACAAAATGGAAGACGACCAGCTTTGGTCGTCAGCAACACTTTATTAAATGAGCATAGCTCATTAATTATGGTTTGTCCTATTACAAACACTGATAAATCACATCCTTTTCATGTGAACCTTGACGATTCCACAAGTGTAAAAGGTGTGATATTAGCAAATCAGGCAAAGATGTTAGACGTAAGAGCACGGGATGCAAGATTCGTTGAAAAGTGTCCAGAAGATATCTGGATGGAAGCAATAGAAATTATTAAAAATTTTCTTTAAAAAAGATAATGAGTAATCCCAGACTTTACAAGGCGTTAGTTTTAACTAGCGCCTTTCTCTTTCAATGTAATTAAATAATGTTGCCAAGTAAACTTGTCAACAACTTTTGCAAAGTTTACTTGGCAAACTAAGGATAGTGCTGTAAGTAATATATTTAAGCGAAGGAAATATGTTGTTTAGTGGAAAGTGTGGTATGATATATTTAAATTTAGTTAAAGAATGGAGGCAACATAAATTGCATTTTAGTTATTGCCCGTATTGTGGCTCAAAATTTATTGGAAAAGAAATCGGAGATGAAGGAAGTGTGGCATGGCAATTAGTGAAGAAGGTTATAGAAAAATGATATATTTTCATCTTCCGGGCTTGTTTGAATTTTATGATTTTTATAGTGTGTTTTTGCCCTTGTTTAGAGAACATAGAGAATATTTTTATGATTGGTGTGAAATTGGTTCGATATACGGTGCCCCGGCAGACTGTCTTTGGGTCGGTGGTCGTGCAGGTTTTGGAGAGTGCAATGCTAAAGTTGTATTAAAACTTATGAATGAATACAACATTTCTCCAAGGCTTACATTTAGCAATTCATTGTTAAGAGAAGAGCATCTTTTAGACAAGAGGTGCAACGATTTATGTGAAATGTTTTATAAAGAAAGCAAAGCGCAGAGTGGCATAATTGTACATTCGGATTTACTTTTGAATTATTTGAAAAATAAATATCCAAATTTTTATTTTGTATCATCAACCACAAAGGTAATAACAGATTTTGAAGAGTTTAAAAGAGAAGTTAACAGGGAAGAATTTAGTTATGTTGTACCTGATTTTCGATTAAATAAAGATTTTGAAAATTTAGAAGGATTAACTCAGACTCAGAAAAGTAAAGTAGAGTTTTTGTGCAACGAATGTTGTTGGTTTGGATGTAAGGATAGGAAGAACTGTTACGAAGCTGTAAGCCGAAAAAACTTAGGAGAAAATCAAAAGGAGCATATATGTAAGTCACCTACCTCAGAAAATGGGTATCGCTTTTCAGAAGCAATGAAAAATCCGGGATTTATAAGCATAGGTGACATTGAAAATAAATATGTTCCTATGGGATTTTCTAACTTTAAAATTGAAGGCAGAAGTCTTGGAAGTGCGTTGATATTAGAATTTTTATTGTATTATATGACAAAGCCTGAATACCATATAAATGTTAGGGAAGAAATATATCTGGATAATATGCTTGATTTATTTTAAATGTAATTGACAATATAGGATATATTCTATGCATTAAAGATGAGCAAAACAAAAAAATTCAGAATAGTTCATTAAATATACACAGATTATTGATTTAATATATGTATAAAAGATATTAATATAATCACCCGGAGAAAAAATCAAAGTGTTTGCAATGAAATTTTCTCCGGATGATTGGAAAGATACAATTATCTAAAAATGCTATGGAGGAATATTATGAAACAGTTAAAGATTCTTGTTGTAGATGATGAAGATAGAATGAGAAAGCTTGTAAGAGACTTTCTTGTAAGAAAACAATATGAAGTAGTGGAGGCATCCAACGGTGAAGAAGCCGTGGATGTGTTCGTGGAAAGCAATGATATTGACCTTATTATTTTGGATGTTATGATGCCTAAGATGGATGGATGGGAAGCCTGCAGGGAGATTAGAAAGATTTCTAAGGTTCCAATTATTATGCTGACAGCAAAGAGCGAGGAAAGTGATGAGTTGCTTGGTTTTGAACTTGGAGTTGACGAGTACATTTCAAAACCGTTCAGTCCGAGAATTCTTGTGGCAAGAGTTGATGCAATCCTTAGAAGAACTAATAATATAGGTCAGGATCAGATTGAACAGGCTGGAGATATTGAAATAAACAAGGCGGCTCATATTGTTACAGTAAAGGGTGAACCTGTTGAACTTAGTTTTAAGGAATTTGAATTGTTATCATATTTCATACAAAATAAAGGAATTGCTTTATCAAGAGAGAATATTCTTAATAATGTATGGAATTATGATTATTTTGGAGATGCAAGAACTATTGATACCCACGTTAAAAAACTAAGAAATAAGCTTGGAGAATGTGGCAAATACATAGTTACAATTTGGGGCATGGGATACAAATTCGAGGTTAACTAATGAAGGATATAGATAAGAGTAAAATGAAACATACCATCGGTTACAAGATGACCGTAATTATAGTGGCAATCATGGGACTATCCCTGATTGCTGCTAGTATATTTAGCAACTTTTTCTTAAGCAAGTACTATAAGAAAACAAAGCAAGATTCTATTAAGAAAGTTTACAATGAGTTTATAAAAATAATCCAAGATGATGAAAATCTTAAGAATAGCGACAATATTTCAACGCTGAATAATATTTGTGAAAAAGCCGGTGCCACAATGATTGTTGTAGATAGTGCGGGAGATTCTGTTTATGATTACGGTGCCGGAAAAATGCTTGCGGACCGTTGGAAGGATATGATTTTTGGCAGTAATACTAAGCAGAAGGAAGAGCCAAAGATTATAGAAAAAAATGACAAATACACTATTCAATCTACAGTAGACAGATTTTCTGCCAATCAATACTATGAGCTTTCAGGAGGTGTATCTTCGGGAAACTACGTAGTTATAAGAATGTCAGTGGAAAGCTTTAGGGAAAGTATAGCTATTGCAAATAAGTTTTATTTAGGTGTTGGAATATCACTTATTCTTGTAACAACAATTATTATTATTGGGATAACAAGAAAGTATACACAGCCTCTTTTGCAGTTAGCTGATATTTCAAAAAGAATGTCAGAACTTGATTTTAATGTAAAATATGCAGATGAGAGAGATGATGAAATAGGTGTTCTTGGAGAGAGCATGAATGAAATGTCTGACAAGCTTGAAACAGCTATTTCGGAACTAAAGTCTGCCAACTTGCAGCTTCACAAGGATATTGCAAAGAAGGAAGAAGTAGATGAGATGAGAAAAGAATTTATTTCAAATGTTTCTCACGAATTAAAAACACCTATTGCACTTATTCAGGGTTATGCAGAGGGACTTCAGGAAAGTATAAGTGATAATCCGGAGGATATGGATTACTACTGCGATGTTATTATTGATGAAGCCGGCAAGATGAATAAGATGGTTAAGAATCTTCTTACATTAAACCAGCTGGAGTTCGGTAACGGAAGTGTAAATATGGAAAGATTTGATATTATATCTGTGATTGCAGGTGTAATTCATTCTATGCAAATTAAGGCTAATGAAAAGCAGGTTAATATTGAATTTAATCAAATGGAACCTATTTACGTTTGGGCGGATGAGTTCCAGATAGAAGAGGTTATTACTAATTATTTAAGTAATGCTTTAAATCATGTTGACGAAAATAGAATAATTCAAGTGAAAATTCAGGAAAAAAATGATATAGTAAGAGTGTCTGTGTTTAACACAGGAAAAAATATTCCTGAAAATGAGCTTGATAATATTTGGATCAAGTTCTATAAAGTTGACAAAGCAAGAACAAGAGCTTATGGTGGCAACGGTATAGGATTATCTATAGTTAAAGCCATTATGGACAGACACGAAAAGAAATGTGGAGCAATTAACAGACCGGATGGTGTTGAATTTTGGTTTGAGCTTGATTGCAATTCATTAGAGAAAGGGACTGAATAAATGATAGCAATTATTGACTATGATGCAGGCAACATTAAAAGCGTGGAGAAGGCATTTCAGTATATAGGAGAAGATACTGTAGTATCAAGAGACAAGGATGTTATTCTTTCAGCAGATAAGGTAGTTCTTCCGGGAGTTGGTTCTTTCGGAGATGCAATGGAGAAATTGAGAGATTATGATCTTATTGATACAATCAATAAGGTTGTGGAAAATAACACACCTTTTCTTGGAATATGCTTAGGACTTCAGCTTTTATTCGAAAGCAGTGATGAAACTCCGGGAGTGGAAGGACTTGGAATTTTAAAAGGAAAGATTCTTAGAATACCTGACAAGCCGGGATTTAAGATTCCACATATTGGATGGAACTCTTTGGAACTTACTAATAACGGAAGATTATTTAAAGGCATTGAAGAACAGTCTTATGTTTATTTTGTACATTCATATTATTTGGAAGCAGAAGATGAGCAGATAGTTAAGGCTTCAACAGATTATGTTACACATATTCATGCATCTGTTGAAAGCGGTAATGTTTTTGCATGCCAGTTTCACCCTGAAAAGAGTGGTGATGTAGGACTTCAGATTTTAAAGAATTTTGCGGCATTATAATATAGATTTGGGAGAGAAATATGCATACAAAGAGAATTATTCCATGTTTGGATGTAAATAACAATAGAGTTGTAAAAGGTACTAATTTTGTGAATCTAAGAGATGCAGGTGATCCTGTTGAAGTTGCAAAAGCTTATAACAAGGCAGGAGCGGATGAACTTGTATTTTTAGATATTACTGCGTCTTCTGACCATAGACATACTGTTACGGATTTGGTAAGAAGAGTGGCAGAACAGGTTTTTATTCCATTTACTGTTGGTGGAGGAATTAGAACTGTGGACGATTTTAAGGAACTTTTAAGAGAGGGCGCTGACAAGATTTCAATTAATTCATCAGCTATTATGAATCCTAATCTTATAAGTGAAGCGGCTGACAAGTTTGGAAGTCAGTGCGTTGTAGTTGCCATTGACGCTAAGAGACGTGAAGATGGTAGCGGCTGGAATATATACAAGAACGGTGGACGTGTCGATATGGGCATGGATGCTGTTGAATGGGCAATGAAGGTTGATAAACTTGGAGCAGGAGAGATTTTGCTTACAAGTATGGATTGTGACGGAGTGAAGCAGGGCTATGACATTGAACTTACAAAGATTATAGCTGAAAATGTTTCTGTTCCTGTTATTGCTTCAGGTGGAGCTGGAACTATGGAGCATTTTTATGATGCATTAACAGAGGGAAAGGCTGACGCAGCTCTTGCAGCTTCATTATTCCATTACAAAGAATTAGAAATTAATGATTTAAAACATTATTTAGATGGTAAGGGAGTGCCGGTACGTTTGTAGAAACGTAGATACTTAAAGATGAAATATTATTTTATTATTAATCCTAACAGTGGAAAAATAGACACAAATCAGTTTGAACAGAGGATTTTAAAGGAATGTTCAAAAGAAAAAATTAAATACAAAATATTCTATACACATAATGCAGGGGATGCAAAGAAGTTTGCAAAAAAAATACCTGATGAAGAATGTGTTGTTTTTTCTGTCGGTGGAGATGGCAATTTAAATGCAGTTCTAAACGGGTTGGCAGGTTCTAAGAACAAGATTCTTGGAAATATTCCAACAGGCAGTGGAAATGATTTTGAAAGAACACTTAGCCAATATGATGACGGAATATACAATTTTGATTTTGGAATTATTAATGGAAGACATTTTATTAATGTTGCCTGTGTAGGACTTGATGCTGATGTGGCTAACAATATTTCATGGATTAGAAAGAAGAAATGGATTCCGGTAAGCCAGCGCTACAATGCCAGCATTTTGTATACTTTTATTAAATATAAATTTAAAAAAGTAAAAGTACAGATAGACGATAATCAAAGTTTTGAAAACCAATGCACAATACTTGCCATATGCAATGGTCAATATTATGGTGGAGGTTTTAGAATGGCACCCCACGCTACACTTGACGATGGATTATTTGATGTATATTTTGTGGAAAAAATGCCAAAGGTTAAGGTTTTACCATTGTTTGTGAAACTGCTAAGCGCAAAGCATGAAAAATCTCCGAAGATTAAGAAATATCAAGGGGAAAAGGTGGTTATTGACAGCGATAAGAGATACACTTTTAATGTTGACGGAGAAATGGTAACGGGTACTCATTTTGAAATAGAAATGAGAAAAAATGCAGTAAAGGTTTTCTGCAATAAGGAATTTGTGGAAAGAATAATAGGAAAGTAGCAGGACAAAATGTAGATACACTGGTTAGGGTGTAATTTAACAAAGGATAATATGAAAAATAATACCAATTATCAATAATGAAGGTAATATTGAAACGAGGAATAGGAAATGTCAATGATAGATAACGATTGGCTTGTGCCTTTAAAGAAGGAGTTTTCAAAGCCATATTATAAAGATTTATTCGAGTTTGTAAAAAATGAATACAGTACTACAGTGGTATATCCACCTGCAGATGATATTTTTAATGCATTTCATTTTACACCTCTTAAAGATGTAAAAGTTTTGCTTTTGGGACAGGATCCATATCATAATGTGCATCAGGCTCATGGTTTGAGTTTTTCTGTTTTGCCGGGTAACGACATACCTCCTTCACTTAAAAATATTTATCAGGAATTGCATGATGACTTAGGTTGTTATATTCCTAATAATGGATATTTAAAGAAATGGGCAGACCAGGGGGTGTTGTTGCTTAACACAGTTCTTACTGTAAGAGCCCATCAGGCTAACTCTCATCAGGGAAAAGGATGGGAACAGTTTACAGATGCAGTAATTGAAGCTGTAAATGCTCAGGACAGACCTATAGTTATCTTTTTGTGGGGCGCACCTGCCGGCAGAAAAGCTAAGATGTTAACTAATCCTAAGCATTTGGTCTTGAAAGCACCACATCCAAGTCCATTGTCAGCATATAGGGGATTCTTTGGCTGCAAACATTTCAGCAAGGCAAACGAATTTTTAAAAGCTAACGGTGTTGAACCTATTGACTGGCAGATTGAAAATATATAGTTGAAAAGATATTAAATAAATATCATGATTGCATAAGTAGAAACTATCTGTGCAAGCTAATAAACAGAGAAAGCAACATCCTTCTTCTTGACGAGCCCACAAACCACCTTGACGTAGATGCAAAGGACGAATTAAAGCGTGCTCTTATGACATATAAAGGCAGTGTTTTAATGGTGTGTCACGAACCGGACTTCTATGAAGAATGGGCAACAGACATCTGGGATGTAAGCAAGTGGACAACAAAGATAGATATGTAAAAATAAAAGGGCTATCCATCGCGGTAGCCCTTTTATAAAATATTAAAATACTAATATATCAATTTATTCAATTCTAAACCTATAAAGCCTATTTCTTTCCAATCTTTTTGTTTGCTGTTGCAAGCATTAATTTGATACGGTTAAGCTGGTTAACTTCACTGGCACCAGGATCGTAGTCAACGGCTACGATGTTTGCTTCAGGATGCTGTGCACGAAGTTTCTTAATAACACCCTTACCAACGATGTGGTTAGGAAGACAAGCGAAAGGCTGTGTACAAACAATGTTTGGAACACCGTCGTGGATTAAGTGAAGCATTTCACCTGTTAAGAACCATCCTTCACCAGTCTGGTTACCTATTGAAACAACATCTTCAGCCATCTTACTCATTTCCCAAATATCAGCAGTAGGAGTAAAGTGCTTACTTTCTATAAGAGCTTTCTTTGCAGAACCTCTCATCCATTCAATAGCTTTAATTCCAAGGTTATTCATTCTAATAATACTCTTGTCAAAACCTAATTTTTCAACCTTAAATGTTGCATTTCTAAATCCATAAAGGAAGAAGTCAACAAGGTCAGGCATAACAGCCTCGGCACCTTCTGATTCAAGCAATTCAACTAAGTTATTGTTAGCTGTAGGAGAGAACTTAACAAGAATTTCACCTACAATACCAACTCTAGGTTTCTTAATATCTTTTACAGGAATAGCATCGAATTCTTCAACAATCTTCTTCATATTCTTCTTGAAACGATGAATCCCAAAACTATTATCTGAAAGCTCTTTGCAAAGCTTGTATTCCCATTTTTTGTGTAAAGCATTAGTTTCTCCAGGATTAACTTCGTAAGGTCTTGTTTTGTAAACAACACGCATAAATAAGTCACCGTAGAGGCAGGCTTCAACAGCTTTTAGTGCAAGCTTTGGAGTGATTTTGAAACCGCTATGATGTTCAAGTCCACTTAAACTTAATGACAATACAGGAATTTGGGACATACCGGCTTTTTCCAAAGCTCTTCTTATAAATCCAATATAGTTAGTAGCACGACATCCACCACCTGTCTGAGAAATAACTACGGCAGTTTTGTTCAAATCATATTTGCCGGAAAGAAGAGCATTCATTATCTGACCAACAACTATAAGAGAAGGATAACATGCATCATTGTTAACATATTTTAAACCTGTGTCAATACATGATTTGTTACTTTCCATTACCTCAAAATTATATCCGCAAGCATTAAATGCAGCCTGTAACATTGTGAAATGAATTGGACTCATCTGAGGACAAAGAATAGTATAATTGTCATCACGCATCTGCTTAGTAAATTCAACTTTATTAAATGATGAAGGCTGAATGTAACGTTCAAAATGATTTTCGCCACGTTCCCTAATTGCAGCAAGTAAAGAACGAACTCTGATTCTTGCAGCACCAAGGTTGTTAACTTCATCAATCTTTAATACTGTGTAAATCTTTCCTGATTTTGTAAGAATATCACTTACACAGTCTGTTGTAACTGCATCCAAACCACAACCAAAAGAGTTTAACTGAATCAAATCAAGATCATCTCTTGTTTTAACAAAGTTTGCGGCTTTGTAAAGACGTGAGTGATACATCCACTGGTCAGAAACAATTAAAGGTCTTTCAACATCAGCAAGATGTGAAACTGAATCTTCTGTAAGAACAGCAAGACCATATGAGTTAATCATTTCAGGAATTCCGTGGTTGATTTCAGGATCAACGTGGTATGGACGACCGGCAAGAACAATACCTCTACGTCCTGTTTCTTCCATATATTTAAGAGTTTCTTCACCCTTTTTCATCATGTCATTACGTGAAGCAATAAGTTCATCCCATGCTTTGTGAGAAGCACTCTTAATTTCATCTTCTTTAATGCCAAGAGCTGTAAATTCTTCAACAAGTCGTTTTGTAAGAATTTCTTCATTTGTAAATGCCATAAAAGGATTCATAAAATTAATTGAAGAATCTTCTAAAGCTTCAACGTTGTTCTTAATATTTTCAGCATAAGATGTAACAATAGGACAGTTGTAATGGTTGTTAGCATCAGGTGTTTCATTTCTCTCATATGGAATACATGGATAGAAAATAAATTTTGCACCGTTTTGTAATAACCACTCAATATGTCCATGAGAAATCTTAGCAGGATAACATTCAGATTCACTAGGAATTGATTCAATACCCATTTCGTAAATCTTATGTGATGACTTAGGAGAAAGCATTACACTGTATCCTAATTCTTTAAAGAATGTTGCCCAAAATGGGAAGTTTTCGTACATATTTAGAACTCTTGGAATACCAACAACACCTCGTGGAGCGTTTTCAGGAGCCAAAGGTTCATAATCAAACATTCTATGATATTTATATTCAAAAAGGTTTGGAATGTGGTCTTTGTTCTTAACACCACCAATACCTTTCTCACATCTGTTACCACTAATAAATCTACGTCCGTCAGAGAATTTATTAATTGTAAGAAGACATGCGTTAGTACATCCCTTACATCTTGTCATTGAAGTAGTGTAATCAAAAGATTCTAACTGTTCCAATGAAAGGATAGTAGTTTCCTGTCCTTTATATCTTTCTTTTGCAATAAGAGCAGCACCGAAAGCACCCATAATACCTGCAATATCCGGGCGAATAGCTTGGCAACCTGCAATTTTTTCAAAACTTCTAAGAACTGCATCGTTGTAGAATGTACCACCCTGAACAACAACCTTACGTCCTAAATCCTTTGCGTCAGAAATTTTAATAACTTTGTATAAAGCATTTTTTATAACTGAATAAGCAAGACCTGAAGAAATATCTGCAACAGTAGCGCCTTCTTTCTGTGCCTGCTTAACATTAGAGTTCATAAATACAGTACATCTTGTACCAAGGTCAGTAGGATTACTTGCAAATAAGGCTTCCTTAGCAAAATCCTGAACAGAGTAATTTAATGATTTGGCAAAAGTTTCAATGAAAGAACCACAACCTGAAGAGCAGGCTTCATTAAGCTGAACGCTGTCTACAGAATTGCTTTTGATTTTAATACATTTCATATCCTGTCCGCCGATATCAAGGATACAGTCGACCTGTGGTTCAAAGAAAGCTGCTGCATGATAGTGGGCAACAGTTTCAACTTCACCTTCATCAAGCAATAAGGCGTTCTTAATAAGAGCTTCACCGTAACCTGTTGAACATGAACGTACAATATGTGCGTCAGCAGGAAGCTTCTTGTAAATATCTTTAACTGCATCAATAATAGTCTGTAAAGGATTACCGTTGTTACCACTATAGTATGAGTAGAGAAGGGTTCCATCCTCGGCAACCAAAGCAGCTTTAGTTGTAGTAGAACCTGAATCAATACCTAAATAGCAATTGCCTTTGTATGTAGCAAGATCTCCCTTTTTAACACAGTCCTTATTGTGTCTTTCAGTAAATTCCTTATATTCTCTTTCGTTATTAAATAAAGGATCAAGACGTTTAATTTCCATAGACATCTTTATACCTTTAGATAACTGTTCATATAAATCAGAAATGTTAACTTTTACATTTTCAGAATGGTTAAGAGCAGAACCGATTGCAGCAAACAAATGAGAATGTTCAGGTGCAACAATATGCTTATCATCTAATTTTAAAGTTCTGATAAATGCATTCTTTAATTCAGGTAAAAAGTGAAGTGGTCCACCAAGGAAAGCAACTGTTCCACGGATAGGTTTACCACAGGCAAGACCTGAAATAGTCTGGTTAACAACAGCCTGAAAAATAGAAGCGGCTAAATCTTCCTTAGTAGCACCTTCGTTAATTAAAGGCTGAATATCTGTTTTTGCAAAAACACCACAACGGGCAGCAATAGGATAAATAGCCTGATAATTCTTGGCATATTCATTTAAACCACTGGCATCTGTCTGTAAAAGAGAAGCCATCTGATCTATGAAAGAACCTGTACCACCGGCACAAATACCATTCATACGCTGTTCAATACCGTTAGTGAAATAAATAATCTTTGCATCTTCACCACCAAGTTCGATGGCAACGTCAGTCTGAGGTGCATAATCTTCAAGGGCTGAAGCTACGGCAACAACTTCCTGAACGAAAGGTACTTTCAAGTGATTTGAAAGGGCAAGTCCACCTGAACCTGTAATCATTGGTGATAATTCTATATTTCCTAATTTGTCTTTAGCTTCTTTAAGAAGAGAAGCCAAAGTTTCCTGAATATTTGCATAATGTCTTTTGTAATCAGAAAAAACAACATCATTATTCTTGTCAAGGATTGCAATTTTTACTGTGGTAGAACCGATGTCAATACCAAGACTGTAATATTCTAATTCATTCATTTTTTTCCTCCTAATGCCTTAATAAGCCATTAAAGCACTTATAATTGAAATCTAATCATTAAAATCAGTAAAGTTATTACAGTGATTTTAATTAAAAATTTTAGCTCAATAACGTATCTTTTTCATATTTAATAAAAGTGTTTACGCGAATTTCTATATTATAATATAATTAATAAGAAAAAACAACCCAACAAAGATAGACAAAATGTTAAAAGTCTATGTCTAAAAATGAATAAAATGCAATATTATTTAGACATTAAAACAAATAAAAAGAAATGTATGGAAAATATGTTGAAAATCCCATTAAAAACATTGAAAGTAGTTTGACAAACAGTGGTTTGGAAATTATACTGTAAATTGGTTTATTATTTGAAGAGAAGTTGCAAATTACATATTTTTTGCAATATCTTTTTGGTGAAAGGCAGAGGAGAATTTATGATTTCTAATTTTGAAAGAAAATACGGCAAGTATGCTGTAAAGAATCTTACCTTATATTTAATAGCAGGATATGTTATTGGATATATGGTTGGTTTGATAAATCCTACATTGTATGGTCTTTTAACATTTAATCCGTATATGATTTTGCACGGACAGATATGGCGTATAGTAACATGGGTTTTAACAATGCCGGAGGAATTAAGTATCTTCACAATAATTATGCTGATTCTTTATTATCAGTTGGGACAGACTTTGGAAAGAACATGGGGAACGTACAGATATAATGTTTATCTTATATCAGGTCTCATATTTACAGTTGTAGGTGCAATAGTTTTATACGTAGTTTTGACATTTGTTTATAAAGATACATTTTCAAGTCAAACATTAGGAAGCTACATTGGTGCTTATGTAAGTACTTATTACATTAATATGTCCATATTCTTAGCTTTTGCGGCAACTTATCCGGAAGAGCAACTTATGTTGTACTTCATTATACCTATTAAGATTAAGTGGTTTGGAGTATTGTATGGAGCATATATATTAATTGACATTTACAACGCTTTTAGTTATGCAAGACAGATTAGGACATATGTGCTTGCAATTATTACAACGGTACTTATTGTTATGTCGTTGCTTAACTTTATATTATATTTTATTTCTCTTAAAAAGAACGGAGGAGCCTTTAGTGTGGCCCAGGCAAAGCGTAAGAAACAGTACAGGCAGCAGGTTAACAGAGCAAGACAAAATCAGACTTACCAGAATGGCGCAAGACATAAGTGTGCAGTCTGTGGCAGAACGGAATTAGATGATCCTAATTTAACATTTAGATATTGTTCTAAATGCTCAGGCAACAAAGAATATTGCCAGGATCATTTGTTTACACATAAGCATATGTAATTGATTTATATAATCATTATAATATACACAATAATAGGAGGACTGAAAAATCATGGAAAAGAAACCATTTGTAACACTTGAACAGTTAAAGGAGATTGAAAAGACATACCCAACACCTTTTCATATTTATGATGAAAAAGGATTTATGGAGAATGCAAGAAAAGTAAACGAAGCGTTTTCATGGAATAAGGGTTTTAGAGAATATTTTGCAGTAAAGGCTGAACCAAATCCATTTATTATTAAAAAGCTTAAAGAAGTAGGATGTGGTGTTGACTGTTCATCATACACAGAATTAATGATAGCTGATAAGCTTGGATTTAGAAATGATGAAATTATGTTTTCATCAAACGAAACACCTGCAGGAGAATTTAAATATTGTAATGATTTAGGGGGAATTATCAACCTTGATGACATTACAATGATTGATTATATGGAAGCAGAATGTGGAATTCCTGAAACAGTAAGCTGTAGATATAATCCAGGTGGAGTTTTTGAAGTATGTAACGGTATTATGGATAACCCTGGAGATGCTAAGTACGGAATGACCCCTGAACAGATAGTTGAAGCATTTAAGATTTTAAAGGCTAAGGGAGTTAAGAACTTTGGCATTCATGCATTCCTCGCCAGCAACACAGTAACTAATGAATATTACCCAATGCTTGCAAGAACAATTTTTGAACTTGCAGTTAAACTTGAAAAAGAAACAGGAGCAGACATTAAGTTTATTAACCTTTCAGGTGGTGTTGGTATCCCTTACAGACCTGATCAGGAACCAAATGACATTATGGCAATTGGTGAAGGTGTAAGAAAGGTATACGAAGAAATTCTTAAACCTGAAGGAATGGATGATATTGCTATTTACACAGAAATGGGACGTTTTATGATGGGACCTTACGGTGCATTGGTTACTAAGGCAGTACATGAGAAACATATTTATAAAGAATATATTGGTGTTGATGCCTGTGCAGTAAACTTAATGAGACCTGCAATGTATGGTGCATATCACCATATTACAGTAATGGGTAAGGAAGACCAGCCAAAAGACCATGTATATGACGTGGTTGGCAGTCTTTGCGAAAATAATGACAAATTTGCAGTTGACAGAGAACTTCCAAAGATTGACATGGGAGATTTCATTTATATTCATGACACGGGAGCACATGGCTTCTCAATGGGATATAACTACAACGGAAGACTTCGTTCAGCAGAATTATTATTAAAGGAAGATGGAAGTGTAGAAATGATTCGTAGAGCAGAAACACCTGCAGATTATTTTGCTACATTCGATTTTTCAGACATAATGAAGTAAGGATTACAGTGTCAAAAGGTCTTATCCCACCTGTGCTTGCACAATGGTGGGAAAACGACCTTGGGACACGCCCGGATATGAGCATAAAAGTGGAGCGTAAGCTTCACGATATGCGAATAATCGGGGTGGATTGCGAAAGCGCGAAGCGCGTAGCAATCTGTGTAATAAAATAAGCAATAAACGTTTAAGGAAAGAAAAAAAGTGAAAAAGATAGTAGGCGAATTATTAAAGAACAAACACGTAGATGAAAACTTAAAAGCATATTGTGGACCATTTATGGAAATAAATAACAAATATGCAAATATCCGTTTGGCAATGAATTATTACACATATTACACAATGACTTTAGAAGATGAAAGTCTTTTAAGTACAGAGAATATGTCTGGTCTTGCTACAATTAATTTAATTATTGAAGAATTAATGAATGGGGAAAGTGAGAAGATTTCTGAAAACATTGAAAAGTTAGAAAAACTTAGAGATGGAATTATTGAGAAGGTTCAGGATCTTACCTGTTATGTTGACAAGTTTAACATCTATGAACATGCATTAAACAGAGTTGAATACAGATTCAGAGATGACGATTATCCGTCAGGATATAGTGATGAGAACATTACAAGAAGATTAATGCAGTTTATTCTTGAAGATGAAGATAATATGGCAATTAACAGAAAGATAAGTCAGGTAATAGGACAGCTTCCTGTTAGACTTACAAAAAATAAGTTTTTCGAAATGTTATCTAACGGTCTTGGCATTTATAAGGGTGGAACTAAGGAAAGTCTTAAGAATTTCTTATATATGTTAAAAACAACAGCAATGCTTGAAAATACAGAAACAATGACTGTTAATTACCCTTACTTAGACGATTTCTTTAAAGAATTTAAAGAGGTTAAGTTTAAGAAAATAACAAAAGAGCAGTATGATGAAATGATGACTAATATTGCTAAAGTTTCAGAATATATGGAAGATTTAATGAACTCAAATATGATGATTCAGGAAATCCTAAATGATTTGCTTATTGTCTTATATACTTATGAAAATCAATTAGATGATAATATTGTTAAGGGGTGTACAGAGATTATAAAAGATACAAACCTTTTATTCTTAGGCAAGTTTAGTCCTAAATCATTAGAAGAAATAGAGGATATGTTTGTAATGCTTGAGGGGACTCAGGAAGAATTATATCCTAAGTTATCTTCCTATGATATAACAGACCAGATTATGGAAAGTTATAGTGAAAACATTGAAAAACTTGGTTTAAAGGATGTATATGATGTGGTATACAAACTTCCAAGGCTTAATTCAGACAGCATGTTTATGGAACTTACAGTTGATGAGGACAATACTACAGCCGACGAAGAATATGTAAAGGCTAAGGAAGAAGAGCTTTACAAGGAATATACTGAGTTGTTTGCAGACAACGAGAAATTGATTAACAGAGCCGTAATGTCAGCTTCAATTGCAGAACTTCCTGTATTTTTCAATAATATTAGTGAATTACAGGATTATATTTATAATACATTGTCAGTATGTAATGATAAGGCTGAAAAACTAGCTTGTATTGAAATTTTAAATGGAATAATGGAAGAATAATCAGTTGTAATATATTTGCAGATTGATTATTGGAGATAAGTATGAGATGGTATGATGATTTGTATGTTGGATATAATCTGTTAGACAAAAAGAGACAGGTTATGTGGAAAATTAAAAGGGGTAAACAACAGTTTAATAAATATGTTATTACATTGCCTTTTAATGATTATGATGTACTTGACATCTATCCATCTAATGTACTTACTCAGAAATGGTATAAGGATTCAGATATTGTAATTGTTGGAATTGCCGAAGGTAGGGAAGAGGCAATGGATATGGTACAATTAATAATAATGGATTGTCTAAATTCCACGGGAGGATGCAAAGTGAAAGACTATATATTGAATCTTATGAATGAAGAAAGAAGCAAGAGAGAAGAGTAGCCTATGGTACATATATTATTACTTATTTTAAAAATAATTGGTATTATTGTATTATCTATTCTGGGGCTTGCTTTACTTATTTTGTTTTTTCCTATAGCATATGTAGGAAAAGTAAATGGAAATATTGAAGAGAAAAAAATAACCGGTAATATAAGAGCCGGATGGCTTTTTCATCTGCTACATTGCAGATTATGGATTGAGAACACAGAGATACATTATAATATCCGACTATTAGGAATAAAAATAAAATCTTCTGAAACAAAAGAAAAAAAGAAAAAAGAAAAAAGAAAAAATCAGTCTGAGGAGCAATCACCGAAGAATGAAGAAGAAAAATCACAGGATGAATTGAAAGAGGATAGTGTTAAAAAAACTGACATTAAACAAATTGGAACTTCCGAAAATGAAAAAGAGCAGGAAATTCAAAATTCCAATTTGGAAGAGACTGATGTAAAAAATCAAAATAATGAGAATATAAAAAGTGAAGATTCAAAGAAAACTACAGAAACAAATAATAGAAAAAAAGAAAAGAAATCTTTTATAACAAGAATGCAGATTTCCTTTAAAAAATTAAAACAAAGAATAAAGAAAATTGTAAAAAATATAAAAGATAAAATTCATAATATAAAAGAAAATGCAAAAAATAAAAAGAACAGTATAGATGAAATAATAAATCAGATTAAAACCGTTAAGCAATTTATAACTTCAAAGACAACAAAAGAGGCTTATGTCTATGGTAAAAAAATGGTTCTAAAACTTCTAAAGCATTTAGCACCTAACAGGATAAAAGGCAATCTATATATGGGATTTGAAGAAAGTTATTTAACGGGAGAGGCATTAGGCGCTCTTGGAATGATATATGGAATATTTAATATTAATCCTAAAAGGTTTAAGGTTTATCCTGATTTTGAAAATAAAGTGTTTAAAGGTGACATTATTTTTAAGGGACATATTTACTTAGGCGTGGTTATAATATATTGTTTGAAATTTTATTTTAATAAAAATATAAAGAGAATTATAAAGAAATTTATTTAGGGAGGCATTATTATGGCAGATAACAAAAAGCCTACAGATGATTTATTAAAGGCAATGGAAAAATTTATTACAACAAAGTCTGTTGTTGGAGAACCGGTTGTGGTAGGAGATACAATAATCCTTCCTATGGCTGATGTTTCTTTTGGAATGGGAATAGGTACTTTTTCAAAAGGAGAAACAGGATCAGGCGGAGTTGGGGGAAAGATAGTACCAAGCGCTGTTTTGGTTATTAAGGATGGTTCATCTAAGCTTATCAGCATTAAAGATCAGGATGGATTATCAAGGATTATTGATATGGTACCTGATGTGGTAAACAAGTTCACTTCAAAGAATGATGTAAAAGATGATTTTAGTGACTTTGAGGAAACGGATGAAGATATTAACGACTAAAAACTAATTATATGCATATGCTAATATTATAAAAAATAAATTAGGAAGAGTTATGCATAAACTATGTGGATTTGCGTTATTTTGGCTTGCAGTTGGAATGACGCTTTCATTGTTAATAGAGAGTACTTTTTTTGTGGTGTGCATAATAGTAATATGTCTTTTGGCAGGATTTAATCTATTTTGCTGCAAACCATAAAAACAAAAGAAGAGGAGACAGAGATTAATGAACATTGCAGATTTATTTAAAAAAGAACACACAGTATTTTCTTTTGAGGTTTTTCCACCAAAAAAGGAAAGTGGTATAGAAACAATATATTCAACATTAAATGAGTTAAAAAACTTAAACCCTGATTTTATCAGTGTAACTTATGGAGCAGGTGGAAAAGGTGTTGCAAATGCGACAACAATTGACTTATGTTCATATATTAAAAATGAATTAGGAACTGAAACAATAGCCCATCTTTCATGCTTATATAATACTAAAGAAAGCATTGATAGAATTTTAGATGAATTAGAAGAAAAAGGTGTAAAGAATATATTAGCTTTAAGAGGCGATGTAAATCCTGATTTTGCTATTGAAAAAGATTTCAAATATGCATCAGACTTAACAGCGTATATTATGTCAAAAAACAGAGGTTTTAATATTTCAGGCGCATGCTATCCTGAAGTTCATCAGGAAGCAGCGAATATTATTGAAGATATTCAGAACTTAAAGAAGAAAGTTGATTCAGGGGCAGACCATTTGATTTCACAGTTATTCTTTGATAATCAGGTATTCTTTGATTTTCAGGAGAAAGCAAGAATAGCAGGAATTAATGTCCCTATTGAAGCAGGAATTATGCCTGTAACAAACAAAAAGCAGATTGAGAGAATGGTTTCAATGTGTGGCGCAAGTATTCCGGCAAAACTTTCAAAAGTTCTTCAGAGATTTGGAGATAATCATGAAGCCATGCGTGATGCAGGTATTTCATATGCAATTGACCAGATTATTGAATTGGCAGCTCATGGAGTTGACGGAGTTCATATTTATACAATGAATGATCCATATGTTGCAAGAAGAATTTCTGAAGGTGTAAAAAATATATTAAAGAGCGGAAAATAAAATGTCAGAGCAGAGAAATATTATTATAGACAATATAGATTTTAGTGAAGCTTTAAGATATTTAGGCTATGGAAACAGCACTCCTGATGAGAAAACGAAAGAGATTTTGTATAATTGTGCAGACCAGCTTAAGTCAGTAATGGAAGGCAAATATACATATAAAGTTTTTGATTTGGTAGATGGACAGGTTCCGGGGATTAATTTTACATTGGAAGGAAGGTCTATTGCCAACCATTTGAAAAATTGTGAAAAAGTAATATTTATGTGTGCTACTCTTTCAGCAGGAGTTGACGGACTTATAAGAAAGATGCAGATTAGGGGAATGGCTGATGCCATGTTTACTGACAGTCTTGCGTCTGCTGTAATAGAACAGGTATGCAACAAAGCGGAAGATGAAATTCTTGAAGATTTTAAGGAATATGAACATACATGGAGATTTGGCTTGGGATATGGAGATTTTCCTTTGACAGGTCAGAAACAGTTTCTTGATATATTAGATGCAGGAAGAAGAATAGGCGTATGCGTAAACAGTGGAATGACTCTTGTGCCTACTAAGTCGGTAACATGCATAATAGGACTTGGTCATAATTTGGAAGTATCTAATGTTAAAAGCTGTGACTTATGTAATTTCAGAGAAAAATGTACCTTTAGAAAGGATGGAAAAAACTGTGGCAAATAAAAATATATTTGACAAAGATTTTATATTGTTGGATGGTGCAATGGGAACAATGCTTCAGCAAAAAGGAATGGAGCTTGGAACTGTACCTGAAACATTAAACGTAACAAAGCCGGATTGGATTATAGATATACATAAACAATACATAGATGCAGGTTCGGATGTTGTTTACGCCAATACTTTTGGTGCAAATAGATACAAAATGGCTAATACGGGATATTCAGTTGATGAATTAATTGGTGCAGCCATTAATAATGCAAAAGAAGCAGCCAAAGGGACAGAAACACTTGTTGCTTTAGATATGGGACCTATAGGTCAATTACTAGAGCCTACGGGAAGTCTTTCTTTTGAGGAAGCGTATGATATTTTTAAAGAAGAAGTTATTGCAGGAAGAAATGCAGGAGCTGATATTATAGTTATTGAAACTATGACAGACTTAATGGAAACTAAGGCAGCAATTCTTGCCGCAAAAGAAAATTCAGACCTTCAGGTTATGTGTACAATGACATTTGAAGACAACAAAAGAACATTTACAGGATGTTCAGTTTCAGCAATGTGTCTTACAGTACAGGGGCTTGGAGTAGACGCACTTGGTGTAAACTGTTCACTTGGACCTAAAGAATTAATACCAATTGTAGAAGAAATTTCTAAGTGGACAACTGTTCCAATTGTAGTAAAGGCTAATGCAGGTTTGCCTGATCCTGTTACAAATACATATAATGTTTTACCTGATGAATTTGCAGATACATGTAAGGAAATGGTAAAATACGGAGCAAAAGTTCTTGGTGGATGTTGTGGTACAACACCGGCTTATGTAGCCAAACTAAAAGAAATGGTTGCAACAGTAAACGCAAGTGTTGTGAAAAAGAAACCAAGACAGCTTGCAGTATGTACACCTTTAAAGACTGTAGTTGTTGACCAGCCAAGAATTGTAGGTGAAAGAATTAACCCTACAGGAAAGAAAAGATTTAAACAGGCGTTAAGAGACAATGATATGAATTATATTTTGTCTCAGGCAATTGAACAGATAGACGCGGGGGCAGACATTTTGGACGTAAATGTAGGTTCACCTGACATTGATGAAAAAGAAATGATGGTAAAGGTTATTAAGGCTTTGCAGGCAATAGTAGATGTACCTTTACAGATTGACTCAACTAAACCGGAAGTTCTTGAAGCGGCTCTAAGGGTTTATAATGGTAAGCCTATTGTTAACTCAGTTAACGGAGAAGAAGAAGTTCTTGATACAATCCTTCCTATTGTTGCAAAATATGGTGGGGCAGTCATTGGACTTGCTCTTGATGAAAATGGTATTCCGCCAACAGCAGAAGGACGAGTTGAAATAGCAAAACGTATTAGAGATAAGGCAATGTCTTATGGAATCCCAAAAGAGGACATTATTATTGACTGCCTTACACTTACAGTTTCAGCAGAACAAAAAGCTGCTGCAGAAACACTTAAAGCTATGAACATTGTAAAAAATGAATTAGGCTTAAGAACAGTACTTGGTGTTTCAAATATTTCTTTTGGTTTGCCTAACAGAGAAATAATTAATAAAACATTCTTAACAATAGCTATGGCTAATGGACTTGATCTTCCGATTATCAATCCAAATGTACCGTCAATGGTATGGGCAGTTAAGGCATATAAAGTATTGGCAGCAATTGATGAAAATTCAATGGACTTTATTGATTATTCAAGCAAAGTTCAGCCTGAAGTTACAACAACTAAGACAGAAGTCGTAAAATCAAATGATTCCACAGTAAGCCTTGGTTCAGAACTGGCAGACAAAATTCTTAAGGCGATGGAAACAGGAATGAAAGATGATGGAAGAAGTTACACATCTCAATTGCTTAAAGAAAAAGAAGCTATGGAGATTATAAATCAGATTTTGATTCCGGCATTGGATGTTGTTGGAGATAAGTTTGAAAAAGGTACAATATTCCTTCCACAGTTGATTTTGGCGGCGGATGTTGCAAAAGAATGTTTTGATGAAATAAAGAATTATCTTGCAGATAGTGGAGATTCTTCTGAATCAAAGGGGAAGATTATTGTTGCTACAGTTAAAGGTGACATACATGACATTGGAAAGAATATTGTAAAAGTTATTCTTGAAAACTACGGATATAACGTTATTGACTTAGGTAGAGACGTGGATTGCATGGAAGTAGTTAATGCGGCAATTGAAAATGATGTTCATTTAGTTGGACTTTCTGCACTTATGACAACAACACTTGGTTCAATGGAAGAAACAATTAAGCTTTTAAGAGAACACAATGTTGATTGCAAGATTATGGTAGGTGGTGCAGTTCTTACTGAAGATTATGCCATGAAGATTGGTGCAGATTATTATGCTAAGGATGCAAAAATGAGTGCAGACATAGCAAAGAAAGTTTTAGGATAAAAAAAGTACTTGCAAAATTTGTCTGTATCTGATAGAATGCTCTTTGTGTCAGGTCGATTGAGAGTTCGACCTAATTTATTAAAGGAGGTGCTATTATGGCTAAATGTAGTATTTGCGGTAAGGGTGCTCACTTTGGAAACGCTGTGAGCCATTCTCATAGACGTTCTAATAAAATGTGGAAATCAAATATTAAATCTGTTAGAGTTAAGACTGAAGGCGGATCAAAGAAGATGTACGTTTGTACTTCTTGCTTAAAATCTGGTAAAGTTGAAAGAGCATAGTTTGTTAGAGCATGTATGCACGAAATAAAAAAAGTTATCATTTATGAATGATAACTTTTTTTAGTATATAAATGTAACTCTTTCCTTTTTCTAAAAAAGATAGTATAATTATTAGAAGTTCGATTTTAGGAGGAACATATATGAAAGGTAAGTTAAACACTGATTTGGGTCAGGTATTGATTAGCCCTGAAGTTGTTGCAAAATACGCATCAGAAACAGCATATGAATGCTTTGGTATTGTTGGTATGGCAATGGTAAGCATGAAAGATGGTCTTGTAAGACTTCTTAAAAGAGATAGCTCAACTAAGGGAATTAATGTAATAATTGATGAAGATAATGAAATCACTATAGATTTTCATATTATTGTATCTTACGGTGTTAATATTGCAACAATAGCAGACAATATTATTTCAAATGTAAAATACAAAGTAGAAGAATTTACGGGTATGTCAGTTAAGAAAGTTAATGTGTACGTTGAAGGCGTAAGAAACATTGATTAGTACCCCAGGAGGATATTATTTTGGAAATGACAACAATTAATGCAGAAACATTACAAAAAATGTTTATTGCAGGTGCTAAGAATTTAGAAGCAAAAAAAGAATGGATAAATGAGTTGAATGTTTTCCCTGTACCAGATGGGGATACAGGAACAAATATGACTTTAACAATTATGTCCGCTGCTAAAGAAGTAGGCGCAATTACAGAACCGACAATGGAAACGATTGCCAAGGCTATCTCAACTGGTTCTTTAAGAGGTGCAAGAGGTAACTCAGGTGTTATTTTATCACAGCTTTTTAGAGGGTTTACAAGAGAGATTAAGAAGGTAGATCAGATTGACGTAGATGTTTTGTCAAGAGCTTGTGTAAAAGCAGTAGAAACTGCTTATAAGGCAGTTATGAAGCCTAAGGAAGGAACAATCCTTACAGTTGCTAAAGGAATGGCTGATAAGTCATGCGAGCTTGTAGGCGAAAGTGATGACCTTGTGCATGTAATTGATGAAATAATTAAGCATGGTGATTATGTTTTAAGTCAGACACCCGAAATGCTTCCGGTTTTGAAACAGGCAGGAGTAGTTGACTCAGGTGGACAGGGATTGATGACAGTTATTAAGGGGGCTTTTGATGCTCTTTTAGGAAAAGAGATAGATTACACATTAGAACCTGTACAGACAGCAGGAACTAAGGTTACAGAAGAAGTTCCTATGGATGATGTTGAAATTAAATTCGGTTACTGTACAGAGTTTATTATTAATCTTGATAAAGAAATGCCTAAGTCAGAAGAAAAGGCATTTAAAGAATTTTTAGAATCAATTGGTGATTCAATTGTTCTTGTTGCTGATGATGAAATAGTAAAGGTGCATGTTCATACTAACGAACCTGGTGTAGCGATTACAAAAGCTTTAACATATGGTTCATTGTCAAGAATGAAGATTGACAATATGAGAGAAGAGCATCAGGAACGCTTAATCAAGAATGCAGAAAAGATGGCTGAACAGCAGAAAGCTGACGAACCAAGAAAGAAATATGGTTTTGTAGCTGTATCAGTAGGAGAAGGATTAGATGAAATATTCAAGGGATTAAATGTTGACTATATTATTTCAGGTGGACAGACAATGAATCCTAGTACAGAAGATATTTTAAACGCAATTGATAAGATTAATGCAGACAATATTTATGTATTGCCTAACAACAAGAATATTATCCTTGCGGCTCAGCAGGCGGAAAGCCTTGTTGAAGACAAAAATATTATTGTTATTCCATCTAAGACTATTCCACAGGGAATTTCTGCAATGATAGGATTTATTCCAGATAATAGTCCTGAAGACAATAAAGAAGCCATGATTGATAGTATGTCATATGTTAAGACAGGTGAGGTTACTTACGCTGTAAGAGACACAGTTATTGATGACAAGGAAATCAAAGAAGGCAACATTATGGGTATTGGCGATGAAGGAATCCTTGCAGTAGGAGAAGAAATCGACGATACAACAATTAATATGATTAAAGAGATGCAGGATGAAGAATCAGAAATCGTAAGTTTATATTATGGTGTTGAAGTTACAGAGGAAGCAGCAAATGAGCTGGCAGATAAGATTGCAGAAGCTTTGCCTGAAATTGAAGTAGAAGTATATCCGGGTGGACAGCCTATTTACTACTATATTGCTTCAGTAGAATAGTAGGAGACTTAACGTATGGATGAAATTTTTGTAGAAAGAATAGTAAAAAGAAAAGTAGATATAAAGGGAATGTTATTAAGAGTGTTAGCTGTTGTATTGACAGTTTTGTCATTATGCACAATTTTATTCTTGGGAATGCTTGGAGTGACATTAACTATATTATTCGCATATTTAACATATCTTGTGTGGGCTTACACTAGTGTAGAATATGAATATTCTTTTCTAAACACAGAGTTAACAATTGAAAAAATCATGGGACAAAGAAAAAGAAAACATGTTGATGAGTTTGATATAAAACAGGCTGAAATTATAGCACCTGCTGTATCTGACGAAATTAAGAGCAGAGCAGGAAATATAGTGACACTTGATTATTCAACAGGATATGGAAGTAGTGATCTTTATTCTATGATAACAAATACTGACAAGGGAGCAGTACAGGTCTTATTTAATGCTGATGAAAAGTTTATTGAGGCAATGCGTCATATGAGACCATCAATAGTAAAGAGATAAAATAATATTTTTAAATAAGCAATTATAAAGTGCTTGCGTTAAAATAAATCAGGTTTGTCTCTTGAAAAAATATTGACAATACTATTGTTTTTTGTTAGTATGTTGAAAATACAAATAAAAGTGTCGTCTTAACGTATCTTGAAAGATAGATATACGGGATGGCACTTTCTCTGCAATGCAGACAATACATTAAGAATAAAAAGAGAAAGAGAGGAAAGAACCAATGGGAAAAATTATTGGTGAAGGAATTACATTTGATGATGTTTTATTAGTGCCACAGTACTCAACAGTTACACCTAATATGGTTGACTTATCAACACACCTTACAAAGAAGATCAAATTAAATATTCCGATGATGAGCGCCGGAATGGACACAGTTACAGAATACAGAATGGCAATTGCTATGGCAAGACAGGGTGGTATTGGAATTATTCACAAGAATATGACAATCGAGCAGCAGGCCGACGAAGTAGATAAAGTAAAACGTTCAGAAAATGGTGTTATCACTGATCCTTTCTACTTATCTCCAGAACATACAATTAAAGATGCCAATGATTTAATGGCAAAATTCCGTATTTCAGGTGTACCTATTGTTGTAGGAAAGAAGTTAGTTGGTATTATTACAAACAGAGATCTTAAGTTTGAAACAGATGAAACAAAACTTATTAAGGATTCAATGACTTCAGAAGGACTTATTACAGCAAAAGAAGGAGTAACACTTGAAGAAGCAAAAGCAATTCTTGCAAAATCAAGAAAAGAAAAACTTCCAATCGTAGATGATGACTTTAATCTTAAAGGACTCATTACAATTAAAGATATTGAAAAACAGATTAAGTATCCACTTTCAGCAAAGGATTCACAGGGAAGACTTTTATGTGGTGCTGCTGTAGGTATTACAGCTAATGTTATGGAAAGAGTTAAGGCTTTAGTTGAAGCTAAGGTTGACGTTATTGTTATTGACTCAGCTCATGGACATTCACAGAATATTTTCAATACATTAAAGCAGATTAAGGCAGCATATCCTGACCTTCAGGTTATTGCAGGTAACGTTGCAACAGGAGATGCTACAAGAGATTTAATTGAAGCAGGAGCAGATGCAGTTAAAGTAGGTATTGGACCTGGTTCAATCTGTACAACACGAGTTGTTGCAGGTATTGGTGTACCACAGGTTTCAGCTATTATGGATTGTTATGAAGTTGCTAAGGAATATGGTGTTCCAATTATTGCAGATGGTGGTATTAAATTCTCAGGTGATATTGTAAAAGCCATTGCTGCAGGTGGAAACGTATGTATGATGGGTTCAATGTTTGCAGGATGTGATGAAGCACCTGGAGATTTCGAATTATTCCAGGGACGTAAATACAAAGTATATCGTGGAATGGGTTCAATTGCAGCTATGGAAAATGGTAGCAAAGACAGATACTTCCAGAGTGGTGCTAAGAAGCTTGTACCTGAAGGTGTTGAAGGACGAGTTGCATACAAGGGAACATTGGAAGATACAGTATTCCAGTTAATGGGTGGTCTTAGATCAGGTATGGGATATTGTGGAGCAAAAGATATTGAAACACTTAAGGAAACAGGTAAGTTTGTTAAGATTTCAGCAGCATCTTTAAAAGAAAGTCATCCACATGACATTCATATTACAAAAGAAGCACCAAACTACACAGTTGAAAATTAATTTGGTTAAAATAAATAGCAACATTAATTGTTAAAATTATATGAAAAATATAAAAAAACATATATTAATTAACTGATTTATGTTAGAATAAGAAGGACCTTGTAATAAGGTCCTTTTTCTATAAATTAAAATTGTAGAATAGGAAAATTGAAAGAGTTTAATGTTGCAAAAACTAAAAAATAAAGTGCCAAGGAGAGGTTATGGAAGAAACAAACAAGGACTTAGAAACACAGACAGATGCAAATGAAAGTGTTGAAAAAATTGAAACAGTTGAAGAAACTACAAAGGAAGAAACGATTGAAACAAATGGGAAAAACGGGAATCCGTCAGATAATAAAAACGAAAAGAACGGTTTTAAATTCGGAAAAATTATTGTTCCGGGATTAATAATTATAATTTTGGCTGTTTTTGCAGGTGTTGTTTATTATCAGAAAAAAGTAGAACCTGAGAAAGAGTTGCTTAAAGAGATGAATTATGGTGTTAGCAGTATGAAGGATTACTTTAGCAATTATATTTCTTTAGGAAATTATAAGGGATTAACTTATGAGATAACACAGGATATGTGGGATGAAAGTGTTTCAGATGAAACTAATGAATATAATACAGCAAAGAAAGTTGCAGAAGATACTGATCAGGTTGAGTATAATTTAACAGGATATGTTGATGATAAGAAAGACAGCAACATTACACATAAAGATCAGGAAGTTATTATTGGTGAAAATTCAAAAGGAGCATTAAAAATTATTTCAGATGCCCTAAAGGGACATAAATCAGGTGAAGAAGTTACTATTGAAGGTTTAAATGCTTCAGATTTTGCGACAGATGGCAGCAACTATTCAGGTAAGAATGTTAAGTTTGTAGCAAAAATAAAATCAGTTAGCAAATTATCCGTAGAAAAGGTAACTGACAAGTGGGTTAAAGAGAACTACTATGATGATTATGGTTTGAAAAATACTGATGATTTTTATAAATGGTGTAAACAGAGTCTTATAGAAGATGCAAAAGCTGAGTTATGGTCAAAAGTACTTGAAAGTTCTGTTGTAAATAAATATTCAGAGACAGCATATCAGAGAGTTATTGAAGAAGTGGATGGTGATTACAATTATAATGCTGAATTTTTTGGTATGACAATTGATGAATATCTGGAAATGAATGGTATGACAGAAGATGATATGGAAGATGAATACATGAATGCACTTAAGTCTGAAATGGTTATGTGGGCAATTGTTGAAAAAGAAGGTCTTGCTAACAAGATAACAGATGAAGATATTCAGAATAAGTGGGATGAGTTATATCAGGAAGGTGATTTTGAATCAGAAGAAGATATGAAGTCACAGTATACAGACGAGGAAATCCGTCAGGGAGCATTAATGGATAAGGCGGTAGATTGGGTATATGATCATGCCAAAGTTAAATTTTCTTATAAGATTTCAAAATAGTATTTGACAACAAAAAAAGCAATGATATAATTGGTGGTGAACAAAGCGTTGACGAGACGAGTAGGTTATCCGGAGGGTCACAGAGAGAGATGCATAGCTGAGAGCATTTTACAGAAGGATAATTGAAGACTACCTCTGAGCGACTCTAATCAAGTCCGGTGATTCCGTTATAATCAGAATGAGAGGCTTTTGTCAGAATGTATTTTGACAGAAACAATCAGGGTGGAACCGCGTATTTTACGTCCCTGTTTATGGAAACATAAACAGGGACTTTTTTAATACAAAAAACAAAATAAGAAACCTGTATGTTTCAGAATAAACATTGTAGAAGTAAAGGAGAAAACACTATGAAAGTTACTTTAAAAGATGGTTCAGTAAAAGAATATTCAGAACCAATGTCAGTAAATGATATTGCATTTGACATTGCAGGAGGTTTAGGAAGAGCTGCGTGTGCAGGCGAAGTTGATGGAGAGGTTGTAGACCTTAGAACAACAATTGACAAGGATTGTACATTAAACATTCTTACATTTAAGGATGAAGCAGGTAAGGCTGCATATAGACATACAGCATCACATGTTATGGCTGAAGCTGTTAAGAATTTGTTCCCAGAAGCAAAATTAGCAATTGGACCTTCAATTGATACAGGATTTTACTATGATTTTGAGCATGAACCTTTTTCAAGAGAGGATTTAGACAAAATCGAAGCTGAAATGAAGAAAATCATTAAAAAGGGTGCCAGACTTGAAAGATTTACACTTCCAAGAGAAGATGCAATCAAATATATGGAAGACAGAAATGAACCTTACAAAGTTGAATTAATTAAAGATTTACCTGAAGGCTCAACAATTTCATTTTACAGTCAGGGTGAGTTTGTAGACTTATGTGCAGGACCACATCTTATGAACACAAAATCAATTAAGGCATTTAAAATTATTTCATCATCAATGGCTTATTGGAGAGGTGATTCTTCAAAAGCAAGATTGCAGAGAATATACGCTACAGCTTTTGATAGCAAAGATGAATTGAATAAATATCTTGAAGAATTAGAAGATGCAAAGAACAGAGATCATAATAAACTTGGTAGGGAAATGGAACTTTTCACAACGGTTGATGTTATCGGACAGGGTCTTCCATTATTAATGCCAAAGGGACAGAAAATGGTTCAGAAATTACAGAGATGGATTGAAGACCTAGAAGATAATGAATGGGGTTATGTACGTACAAAGACTCCTTTAATGGCAAAGAGTGATTTATACAAAATTTCAGGACATTGGGATCATTATAAAGAAGGAATGTTTGTTTTGGGAGATGAAGAAAAGGATAAAGAAGTATTTGCACTTCGTCCAATGACATGTCCGTTCCAGTATTATGTATACAAAGCAAGCCAGAAGAGCTATAGAGATTTACCTTGCAGATATGGTGAAACATCAACACTTTTCAGAAATGAAGATTCAGGTGAAATGCACGGGCTTACAAGAGTTCGTCAGTTTACAATTTCAGAAGGACATCTTATTGTAAGACCTGACCAGATGGTTGAAGAATTTAAGAATTGTATTGCTTTAGCTCAGTATTGCTTACAGACTTTAGGGTTAGAAGAAGATGTAACATATCATCTTTCAAAATGGGATCCTGAAAATAGAGAAAAATATATCGGAGAACCTGAAGTTTGGAATGAAACAGAACAGGATATCAGAAACGTTTTAAATGAATTAAATATTCCATTTGTAGAGGATATTGGAGAAGCAGCTTTCTATGGACCAAAGGTTGATATTAATGCAAAAAATGTTTATGGAAAAGAAGATACAATGATTACAATTCAGTGGGATGCTCTTTTAGCTGAACAGTTTGATATGTATTATATTGATGAAAATGGTGAAAAGAAACGTCCATACATCATCCACAGAACAAGTATTGGATGCTACGAAAGAACACTTGCATGGCTTATTGAAAAATATGCAGGAAAGTTCCCAACATGGTTATGTCCTGAACAGGTTAGAGTACTTCCTATTTCAGACAAATATGTTGAATATGCTGACAAAGTTGCGGCTGAATTAAAGAAGAATGGTATTGATGTTACAGTTGATTCACGTTCAGAAAAGATTGGCTACAAGATTAGGGAGGCAAGACTTGATAAACTTCCATATATGCTTGTTGTAGGACAGCAGGAAGAAGCTGACGAAACAGTATCAGTTAGAAGCCGTTTTGCAGGAGATGAAGGTGTTAAGCCTTTGGCTGAATTTATTGAACAGATTTGTAAGGAAATCAGAACAAAAGAAATCCGTAAAGTTGAAGTAGAAGAAAACAAGTAATGTTTAATTAAAAGTAAATAAGCATAATTTAGTTTAAAATTATTTTTACAAAAACTAAATGAATAAAAAATAAAAAACACTCCACACTAAATGTATCGGATAAAATCCGAAATAAATTTAGGTGGAGTGTTATTATGACTAATTTAGAATGTAATGTAAAAAACTGTTATTACAATAAGTCATCAAAATGTTGTCGTGACGGCATAAATGTAGAAGGACAGGATGCAACTGTTATTGATGCAACTTATTGTGGGGATTTTAAAGAGAAGACTGAGGGCGCAACAGCACAAGCATGTCATTGCAGCGCAGGTCCGGAGGATACATTAGATGTATCATGTAAAGCTAAGAATTGTGTATTTAATGATAATTCTAAGTGCCATGCGGACAAAATTACAATTTCAGGTAATGGAGCAAAGCATGAAAGTCAGACAGAATGTGGAAGCTTTGAATGTGGTTGTAAGTAGAATCAACTTATTTTTCTGCAATTGTGCAAGCACATACGAAAAAATAGAGTTGTAGAATGTAAATATATTGATTACACGGATTGCTACGTGCTACGCACTAACGCAATCCACCACCAAATTCGCATATCGCAAAGTAAGAGCTTTGCTTTTATGCTCATTTGGAACACTGTAATCAAAAAAGTTATAAAAAATTGTTGACATATGGATGAGAAGATGGTAATATAAGTGCTGATGTGAAAAAAGAAAGCAGAGTATCCGCTCTCACCAAGACACTTTTGAAGTGATTCCAGGTTAATATTTTTATAACGATTTTATTGTGTAGAAATAATAGTGGGTAATCTGTGGGTTATCCACTTTTCTTTTTGAAGAAATAATTTGGAGGTGCAATACTATTAGCGATTTAATGATTAACGAACAGATTAGAGATAGAGAAGTTCGTGTTATTGGAACAGACGGACAACAGTTGGGAGTTATGTCTTCAAGAGATGCTCAGAAGTTAGCAGATGAAGCAGAACTTGATTTGATTAAGATTTCACCTAAGGCTAAGCCACCGGTTTGTAAGATTATGGACTATGGCAAGTTCAGATATGAACAGCAGAAACGTGAAAAGGAAGCAAAGAAGAAACAACATATTGTCGAAGTAAAAGAAATTAGATTATCACCAAACGTTGAAATTAACGACTTAAAAACAAAGGCTAACAATGCCAGAAAGTTTATTGAAAAAGGTGATAAGGTTAAAGTAACTCTTCGATTTAGAGGAAGAGAAATGGCGCATATTAGTAGTAATGCACATGTGCTTGATGACTTTGCAAAGATGCTTGAAGATATTGCATCAGTTGTGAAAGCACCGAAATTAGAAGGCAGAAACATGACAATGTTTTTAGAAAAAAAGCGTTAAGCTTTTAAGATATTTAAGGAGGACACAAACATGCCAAAAATTAAGACAAGCAGAGCAGCTGCAAAACGTTTCAAAAAAACAGGTACAGGAAAGCTTAAAAGAAATAAAGCTTACAAATCACATATCTTAACAAAGAAATCAGCTAAGAGAAAAAGAAATCTTAGAAAAGCAACAACAACTGATGCTACAAATGTAAAGAATATGAAGAAGATTTTACCTTATTTATAATCTATAGTAGGAGGAAGAAGAAATGGCAAGAATTAAAGGCGGAATGAACGCTAAGAAGAAACATAATAGAGTATTAAAACTAGCTAAAGGTTATAGAGGAGCTAGATCAAAACAGTATAGAGTAGCAAAGCAGTCAGTTATGAGAGCTTTAACAAGTTCATATGCTGGCAGAAAGCAGAAGAAGAGACAGTTCAGACAGTTATGGATTGCAAGAATCAATGCTGCAGCTAGAATCAATGGACTTTCATACAGCAAGTTTATGTATGGTCTTAAGTTAGCTGGTGTAGAAATGAACAGAAAGATGTTAGCTGAAATGGCAGTTAACGATGCTGAAGGATTTGCTAAGTTAGTAGAAGTTGCTAAAGCAAAATTAGCATAGTTTATTAAATACATTAACATACAAAAATAGGAACTATTCAGATGAGTAGTTCCTTTTTTCTTGAAAGGAAAAAATTGTGGAAAGAGAAAAGTTGAAATCACGTTTGGGCTTTATTTTAATTTCAGCCGGATGTGCAATTGGAATAGGGAATGTATGGAAATTCGCTTATATGGCAGGCCAAGGTGGTGGAGGATTTTTTGTATTACTTTATTTATTATTTTTGGTAATGCTTGGAATTCCTATCATGTCAATGGAGTTTGCTGTGGGACGAGCAAGCCAGAAAAGTCCGGCTCAGGCATACAAAGCTCTTGAAAAAGCGGGACAAAAATGGCATATTCACGGATATATTGCTTTAATAGGCAATTATTTACTAATGATGTTTTACACAACGGTTGCAGGTTGGATGCTTTACTATTTTTATCTTACAAGCACAGGAAAATTCGTTGGACTTAATACAGATGGAGTGGCAAATGTATTTTCGGAAATGTTACAAAAACCTGTAACAATGACTATTTGTATGCTTATTATAGTAGTTGTGGGATTTTTTATTTGCTCCATTGGACTTCAAAATGGACTTGAAAAGGTTACAAAGGTTATGATGGTTGCATTGCTTGCAATTATGGTTATCCTTGCAATTAACAGTTTCTTCATGAAGGGAGCAAAGGAAGGTTTAAGTTTTTATCTAATTCCAAGCATTGAAAGAGCAAAAGCGGCAGGTATTGGCAATACAGCAGTAGGAGCTATGAATCAGGCATTTTTTACACTTAGTATTGGAATAGGTGCTATGGCAATTTTTGGAAGCTATATTGGAAAAGATCGTTCACTTTTAGGTGAATCTGTAACAATTGCAGCTCTTGATACTTTTGTTGCAATAACATCAGGTTTAATTATTTTTCCTGCATGTTTTACATTTGGTGTAGATCAGACACAGGGACCAAGTCTTGTTTTTATTACATTACCAAATATTTTTAATAACATACCTTTTGGTAGAGTTTGGGGAAGTTTGTTCTTTGTGTTTATGACATTTGCAGCTTTTTCAACAGTACTTGCGGTATTTGAAAATATTGTATCGTGTGGTATGGAACTGACAGGATTTAACAGAAAGAAATCAAGTATAGTTAATATGATTCTTGTGGCATTACTTTCAATGCCATGTGTATTAGGATTTAATCTTTGGTCATTTGACTGGCTTGGAGTATTCGGTGGTTCATTCCTAGATTTTGAAGATTTTCTTGTAAGTAATATATGGTTGCCACTTGGTTCATTAATATACTTACTTTTCTGTACAAGTAAGTTTGGTTGGGGCTGGAAGAATTATAAAGAAGAGGCAAATACAGGAAAAGGTATAAAGATTCATAATTGGATGCGAGTATATCTTACATATATATTGCCTTTAATTGTATTGTTTATATTTGCTTTTGGAATATATGACAAGTTTTGGGCAAAATAGACTATATCATAAATAGGTATTGACTGAAGAAAGGTTATGAACATCGGAGTATAATTTAATATTAAAAGAGAATTACATGAAACTTCGCGCTGACACAGGTTGGCGTGGAGTTTTTATTATATATGAAAGTTCTCATAACTTTCAATATATAAAAATACTTTGCAGGATAATTCACATTTTCAACAAAATAAAAACACACTTTATACCTATAAAAATCACAATTTTAACTAATAAAAAACACAAATGAAAACTATAATTTTTAATAGTTAGAAAAAACAGGGAGGTGTGTTAATGAGTGGCATACAAATAGAAAATCTAGTTAAAACATATGGCGATAATATTGCCGTAAATGGGTTGAATTTAAATCTTGAAAAGGGGAAGGTCTATGGATTTTTAGGACCAAATGGAGCAGGTAAATCAACTACAATGAACATCATTACAGGTTATATTGGAGCAACAGGCGGAACGGTAAAAATTGATGGATATGATATCTTTAAAGAGCCTGAAAAGGCAAAGAAATGTGTAGGATATCTTCCTGAAATTCCACCGCTTTATCAGGATATGACAGTAAAAGAATATCTTGTTTTTGTGGCTGAATTAAAGAAGATTCCGGCAAAAGAAAAAATGAAAAATATTAAAGAAGTTCTTGAAATGACTAAAACTACACAGGTTGAAAACAGACTTATAAAGAACTTGTCAAAAGGATATAAACAAAGAGTTGGAATAGCCCAGGCGTTAATTGGAATGCCTGAAATAATTATTTTAGATGAACCTACAGTAGGACTTGATCCAAAGCAGATTATTGAAATAAGACAACTAATTAAAGAACTTGGCAAGAATCACACAGTAATTTTAAGTTCTCATATTTTATCAGAAATAAGTGAAGTTTGTGAATACATTTTTATTATTTCAAGAGGACAATTAGCTGCTGAAGGAACAGAAAAACAGCTTGTTGAACAAATGGCAGGAGAGAATAATCTTGAACTTGAAATAAAAGGTGATAAAGACAAAGTTAAAGAGATGATAGAAAGCCTTGAAGATGTTTTAGAATATGAATTTGCTGAATCGGAGGCAGAAAATATTGTAAGGTTGAAAATTAAAAGTGACAGAGATGTTGATTTAAGAGAAAAAATATTTTATATATGTGCTGAAAATGATTTACCTATTATGGAAATGAGTTTTAAGCAGAAAACTTTGGAAGATATATTTATTGAATTAACAAAAGATTATGCTGCGCCTGAAAAGAAGAGCAGATTTAAGAAGAAAAAAGATAAACAGGAGGAAGAAGACAATGTTAGCGATTTATAGAAGGGAGTTAAAATCCTATTTTACTTCAGTAATAGCTTGCCTGTTTATTGCAGTTACAACGTTAATAGCAGGAATATTTTTTGTATATTATAATTTGAGTTACGGAGTTTCAGAAATGTATTCCGTATATCAGTGCTTATTGATTTTAGTATTTACAGTGCCGATTTTGACTATGAAAGTAATAGCTGATGAGCGTAGACAGAAAACTGACCAGTTAATACTTACAGCACCGGTATCTGTTGGAAAAATAGTTGTAGGAAAGTTTTTTGCACTTGAAACTATTTATGCAGTACCTGTTTTTGTAATGTGTCTGTATCCTTTAATTCTTTCAAGTTTTGGAACAGTATCATTTAAGACATCATACACAAATATTTTTGGATTATTTCTTTATGGTACAGCTTTTATAGCAATAGGCATATTTATTTCATCAATAACAGAAAGTCAGGTCATTTCGGCAATTATAAGCATTGTAGTGCTTCTTATGGGATATATGATGCAGTCATTGGAAAATATGATTTCATCTAATGGGAACATTTTAACAAAGATTCTCGGATGTTTTGATTTGTATACACCGGTACAGGATTTTTTAAATGGAGTAATTAGTCTTTCTGCAGTTGTTTATTACATTTCAATTACAGTGCTATTCCTTTTCCTTACATGTCAGTCAATTCAAAAAAGAAGATGGAATGTATCAAAGAAAACTATCGGCACAGGAGTTTTCAGTATGGGATTTATTGCCATTGTTGTAGCAGTAACAGTTTTTGCAAATATGATTGCCACAACTGTTACATCAAAAGTCAGTAGTGCAACAATTGATATGACATCAACAGCACTGTTCTCAATCTCTAGTGATACAAAGAAGATGCTTAAAAAATTAGATTCGGATATAACTATCTACGTAATGGCACCAAAAACAAGTGCAGATTCAACAATAAAGAAAACTCTTGAAAGGTATAAGTCTACGTCAAAGCATATTAAAGTTGAATATAAGGATACAACTTTATATCCAAATTTCTATCAGGAATATACTGATACAGCACCTACATCAAACAGTTTAATAGTTGTAAATGAGAAAACAAGTAAATCAAAGGTAGTAGATTACAACGATATTTATGTTTCGGATTCCTATTCTTACTACACATCCGGTTCAAACAATGCATCTTCATATGATTGTGAAGGGCAGCTAAACAGTGCGATTTCATATGTCAGATCAAATACAACGTATAAAATATATCAGATTGAAGGTCATGACGAAGCTGTAACGGACACAACAAATTTTGGTTCAGACAGTAATTTAAAAGATATTGTTTCAAAATATAATGCAGAAATAGAATCTATTAAATTAGTAAATAGAACAGAAATTACAACAGACGAGTGTGCAGCACTTCTTATTTTGGGACCTGAAAAGGACTATACAAAAGATGAAGCAAAAATAGTAATTAATTATTTAAAGAATGGTGGAAAAGCAATTATAGGTTTGGAAAATTTTACAAGTCAGGGCGTTGACAAGCCAAACTTTAATTCTATTCTTAAAGAGTTTGGCATTAATGTTCAGTCAGGTGTAGTAGCAGAAAATAATACTTCATATTATTCAACCCAGTATGGCCCATGGTTTGCTTTTGCAGATGGAATAACAGGTTACGCATCAGGGCTTTCGAGTTATGTATTTGCACCTTATACATCAGGGTTAAAGCAGGTTAAAGATAGTGATGATTCAATTACTTATACAGCACTTGCTTCCACATCATCAGATTCAGTTCTTAAGACGAATGCTTCTAAAGCAACAACATACAAGAAAGAGAGTGGGGATGTGGATGGACCATTTGATATAGTAGTTTCAGTAGAAAAAACTGTAACAACAACTAAATCAAATGATGATTCAAATAAATCATCAGATACAAGTAATTCATCAGAGGAAAATAGTGACTCTACAGATGAAACAACAACTAACACAGCAAGTTTACTTGTATTTGGTTCAGTTTACTCATTATCAGACACAATGGATAATAGTGTTTCTCAGTCAAACACTCAGATAGTAAATAACGCATTGAAAGATTACATTGATACAGAAGTTGAAACAGTATCGGTACCCGCAAAGAGTCTTTCAAGTGAACAGTTAACAGTAACAGAATCAGGAAGCAGATTATTTGGAATTTTAATTTCAGTGGTAGTACCTGTAATTATCCTGTTAGCAGGAATTGTGGTTTGGGTTAGAAGGAGAAAGAGATAATGAGAAAACAAAAAATTCAATTTATAGTTTTGGCAGTGATACTTATTGTTTGCATAGGTGGATATTTTGGAATCACATCTTATTACAAAAATAAAGAGTCAAATGAAAAAGAGGCTTCAACTATAAAAGTTTTAGAAATAGAAAATTATAAGGACCTTACTAAAGTTTCTTATAATTATGAAGATGCCACAATTAATCTTGTGAAAAAAGATAACAAGTGGAAAGATGAAAGTGACACATCAAAAAATCTTGATTCAAATAATATAAATAGTGAAATGCTTTCAACACTTGTTGAAATAGATGCATCAACCAAGATTGATAGCCCTGAAGATATTTCACAGTACGGATTCACAAAGGATTCTGATGGGAATATAACAGGTAAAACAAATTCAATATCTGTTACAGATAACGATGGAAAAGTAAATAAAATATATATTGGTAGTACTAATCCATATGATTCTACAAAATACTATATGATGGTAAATGATGACACTAACGTATATGTGGTAGATAGTACAGTAAATGATGCCTTTTCAAAAGATGTTGAAGAATTGGAAGAAGAAACAACAACAGTGGAAGAGACAACAGAAGAAACAACTACTGTAAGTGAGACAACAGCACGGGAAACAACTGCAGAATAGGAAAGTACAAGCAGAAATTTTCATAAGATTACAGAATTGTAGAAATCCCCGAATGAGTAGGTGATGAGCCTGCTTTTCGGGGATTTTATAAGTATTGTAAAAAGTGTGGAAAATTAAGATGTGAAAAATAAAAAAAGCTTTGGAATAACTTCCAAAGCTTTCAATATGCGGAAGATGGGACTTGAACCCACACGATCGCATTGATCACAAGATCCTTAGTCTTGCTCGTCTGCCAGTTCCGACACTTCCGCGTACGTTTCACACGCAAGTAAGATAATACCATCAACTTAGCTATGTGTCAACAACTTTTTTTAAAAAATTAAATTTTTTTAAAAAGTTGTTTTTAGTAGAATTATGTAAGTGAGATTTGACAACCAAACACATATTTTCTACTTAAATGCAGTTGATGGGACTTGAACCCACACTCCCTTGCGAGAACATGAACCTGAATCATGCGCGTATGCCAATTCCGCCACAACTGCATGTAACTTAGTAATTTGCGTTACCTAAAAGTTTTACTACATTTTGAATAAAATAGCAAGCAATATTTTTCAGGTGACAAAAGTTTTGTAATTAAAGATGTAATTAAAGCTGTAATTGAAGTTTTCGGTGACAGTCATTGCATTAATTTCTTAAAAAAAGTAAACTAGTTAAATGAAATAGTAAAAATACGGAGCGGAATAAATGAAAAAAGAACGGGATTTAACTAGTGGAAATATTACATCAGGACTTTGGGCATTTGCGGTACCGTTAATGCTTGGAAATGTAATTCAACAATTCTATAACTTAGCAGATACTTGGATTGTTGGCAGATATATTGGAAATATTGGATTGGCAGCTGTGGGTTCATCGTATACGTTAATGACATTTTTAACATATATAATTATTGGACTTTGCCTTGGAAACAGTACATTTATTTCTATGGAATATGGAAAAAAGAATATCGAAAAGATTAGAAATGGCATTTACATTTCTTTTGTCATGATTCTTACAGTTACAGTGGGAATTATAATAATTTTCTATGGCTTCTTAGATGAAATTATAAAGATGTTACAGGTTCCAAAAGATACGGTGGCAGATATGAAAGTATATCTTGTTTATGTTTTTATAGGATTTTTTGCCACATTTATATATAATTATATTTCAAATGTACTAAGAGCAATAGGAAATTCAGTGATTCCATTGATATTTCTTGGAGTGTCAGTGGTGTTAAACGTTTTTCTTGATATTTTGTTTGTGGCAGTTTTAAAAATGGGAATTATGGGAGCGGCTGTTGCAACGGTAATTTCTCAATATATTTCGGCTTTGGGAATATTCGGATATTATTTCTTTCAGTATCCGCAGTTGATGGTAAGAAAGAGTGATATAAAATGGAATAAAAGCAATTTCAAAAGCATACTTTCTTTATCAGGGTTTACCTGTATTCAGCAATCGGTAATGAATTTTGGAATTTTAATGGTTCAGGGGCTTGTAAATAGTTTTGGCACAACAGTTATGGCAGCCTTTGCTGTTGCCGTAAAAATAGATACATTGGCTTATATGCCGGTTCAGGATTTTGGTAATGCTTTTTCGGTTTTTGTTGCCCAGAATTATGGAGCTAAGAAAACGGAAAGAATAAATAAAGGCATAAAAAGAGCAATTGTAAGCATAGTTATTTTCTGTGCAATTGTAAGTAGTATAGTATTTATTTTTTCGAAGAATTTTATGAAAATTTTTGTAAGTAGTACACAGGTTATAGATATTGGAGTGGGCTATCTTAGAATTGAAGGAGCTTTTTATATAGGTATAGGAATCCTGTTTATGCTTTATGGCTTTTATAGGGCAGTTGATAAGCCTATAATGTCGGTGGTTCTTACTGTTATATCATTAGGAACAAGAGTTATTCTTGCTTATGTTTTATCAGCAATTGATTTTATTGGTGTGACAGGAATATGGGCGGCAATTCCAATTGGTTGGTTTTTGGCAGATTTAGTAGGATTTATGTGTTTTAACACCCAAATCCTATATGAAAAAAGCAAAAAATGTGTTAAAATTTAAATAAATACTATGAACATATTTTCGACTACATATTTGTAACCACATATATTAGTGGAGGTGAAGCCTTATGAATATTAGAGAACAAAGTGAGGAATTAGAAAGAAAATACCTAAGCCCTTATGCATCATTAAGTTGTGAAAGTCAGGGTAGAGACAGGGAAGAAGAACAATGTGACATTAGGACAGTTTATCAGAGAGACAGGGATCGAATTATACATTGTAAAGCGTTTAGAAGAATGAAGCATAAGACGCAGGTTTTTCTTGCACCTATGGGTGACCATTATAGAACAAGACTTACACATACACTGGAAGTTGCGCAGATTGCAAGAACAATTGCCAAGGCATTGCGGCTTAATGAGGATTTGACAGAAGCCATAGCTTTGGGACATGACTTGGGGCATACACCATTTGGCCACGCAGGAGAGTCGGCACTTAATGATGTTTGCAGTCAGGGCTTTGAACATTTCAAACAGAGCATAAGAGTAGTTGAAATATTGGAGAATAACGGTAAGGGGCTTAACCTTACAAAAGAAGTAAGAGACGGCATAGTTAACCACAGAACAAGCGGTAATCCATCAACTTTGGAAGGAAAGGTCGTAAGGCTATCAGATAAGATAGCCTATATTAATCATGATATTGATGATGCCATAAGAGGAAAGATAATCACAGAGAAAGATATTCCAAAAGAATATGCAGATATATTGGGAGATACTACAAAGGTTAGATTGGATACTTTAATACATGATGTTGTATCTCATAGCATTGATAAGAATGATATTTTAATGTCACCGGAAGTTGAGAATGCTATGATGGGCCTTAGAAAATATATGTTTAAGAACGTATATACTAATCCGTTGGCTAAAAGTGAAGAAACAAAAGCCAAGGCAATGCTTAAAATGCTGTTTGAATATTATATGAAAAATATAGAATTAATGCCGGAAGAATTTATTTATTTGATTGAAGAAAAAGGTCAGGATGAGGAAAGAGTTGTTTGCGATTATATTGCAGGGATGAGCGACCAGTATTCAGTGGCAAAGTTTAAGCAGATATATGAACCGGGTTTTTGGAAAATGTGGTAATAAGAAACTAAAATAGAGAGGCACAAATGTTTTATTCAGAAGATATTATAGAACAGGTTAGATCAGAAAATAATATAGTAGATGTAATTGGTGATTATGTTAAGTTACAGAAGAAGGGAAGTTCATATTTTGGACTTTGTCCTTTCCACAACGAAAAATCACCTTCATTTTCCGTGTCACCACACAAGCAGATGTATTACTGTTTTGGATGTGGAGAAGGGGGAAATGTTATATCTTTTCTTATGAAATATGAGAATTATACTTTTGTTGAGGCTTTAGAGGTACTTGCAAACCGTGCAGGAATTGAACTTCCAAAGATGGAATATTCAAAAGAAGCAAGACAGGAGAAGGACCTTAAATCTAAGATAATAGAGATAAATACAGAAGCAGCCAAGTACTATCATTATTTGTTACGTTCAGACAGAGGAAAAACAGCATATCATTATTTAAAAGGCAGAGAGTTATCAGATGAAACAATTGTGAAATTCGGACTTGGCTATTCAGACAAATATAGCAACAACTTGTATCAGTATTTAAGAAGTAAGGGGTATAATGATACAGAGCTAAAGGAAACAGGACTTTTTACTTTTGATGAAGTAAGAGGCGTAAATGACAAGTTTTGGAATCGTGTAATGTTCCCAATTATGGATGCAAATAACAGAGTTATAGCTTTCGGTGGAAGAGTAATGGGAGATGGCAAGCCTAAATACTTAAATTCTCCTGAAACGAAGGTTTTTGATAAAAGCAGAAATCTTTACGGACTAAACGTGGCAAGAAGTGCAAGGAAGGATTATATGCTTATATGTGAGGGTTATATGGATGTTATAAGTCTTCATCAGGCAGGCTTTAACAACGCAGTGGCCGCTCTTGGAACAGCATTTACTTCGCGTCACGCATCACTTATAAAAAGATACGCAAAGGAAGCAGTATTAACTTTTGACAGTGACGAGGCAGGAATTAAAGCTGCATTACGTGCCATTCCATATCTTAGGGAATCTGGTCTTGCAATTAAGGTTCTTAACATGAAACCTTACAAAGATCCTGATGAATTTATTAAGAATATGGGAAGAGAAGCTTACGAGGAAAGAATAAGGACCGCAACGAACTTCTTTATTTTCCAGGTTGACAATGAGCGAAAGAATTATGATTTGAATGATCCTCAGGAGAAAACAGCTTTTCAGAACAAAGTTGCAGAAATGTTGCTTGTTTTTAAAGATGAACTGGAAAGAGAGAATTATATAGATTCTGTTTGCCAGACGTTTAATATTTCTAAAGACGGTCTTTCAAGGCTTGTAAAAAAGAAAGCCCTGAATTATATAGGCAAGGAAGAAACAGCTCAGGAAAGACAGCAGGTTGAAAATAAGAAGAGTACTAAAGAAGATGCGGCAATAAAGACACAGCGAATATTGTTGGCATATCTTATAGACAGAGACAACTGGTTTAAGAAAGTTGCTCAGGTTATTTCACCGGAGGATTTTATTGATCCGTTTTATCACGATGTAGCAGTAAGATTTTGGGAACAAATGGAATCAGGAAAAGGAAATCCTGCACAGATTATGGACAGTTATTCTGATGAGGAGGAACACAAGAAAGTGGCTGAACTTTTTGTTTCTCCAATAAGGGCTAATTTAAGCCTTGCAGAGCAGGAAAAAGCCATAAATGATGCAGTTATTAAGATAAAAAAATCAAGTCTTGACTATAGAGCTTCAAAGGCTACGGATATTCAGGACTTACAGAATATAATAAAAGAACAGAATCAGTTACAAAAGATTTATGTAACATTGGATTAAAAATAGACTAAAAGTAGGTAATATATATGTTATCAAAAAGACTGGAACAGGTAGCCTCAATGGTTACAAAAGGAAATATTATAGCAGATATAGGCACAGATCATGGATATGTGCCTATTTATCTTGTAGAAAAAGGAATATGTCCCAAAGCTTATGCAATGGATATTAATCAAGGCCCCATAGAAAGTGCAATTAAGAATATAGAAAACTATGGTTTAAGTGAAAAAATTCAGGCAATTAAATCAAATGGATTAGAAAAACTTGAACCTGAAAAAGCAGATACTATAATAATTGCCGGAATGGGCGGAGAACTTATTGTTAACATTCTTGAAAATGGTTTGGCAAAGTTAGAAAACTGTAGTAGACCGGTTAAAGAACTTGTTTTATCGCCTCATAAAAGGGGAGATTTGGTGCGCAAGTATTTAGAAGAACATAAGTGGCACATAACGGACGAAAAAATGCTTATTGACATGAATAAGTTTTACACGATAATAAAGGCCGAAAAAGGACAGGAATCTTATCCTTATTCAGAAACAGAATTATTATATGGTAGAATATTACTTGATAGACAAGATGCAACTTTAAAAAAATATCTGGATAAAGAGAATGCTAAATTTCAAAAAATCAAACAGAAAATGATTGAGAATCAAAGCAAAGATCTTTTAGAAGTTGAAAAGATTTTAGAATATAACAGAGTTGGGAGGGAATCATATGATTAAAGTAACTATAGGACAGAAAACATACGAATATGAGGATGGAACAACACTTTATGAAATAGCAAGAGAGCACCAAAGTGAATATAAGCATCAGATTATTCTTGCAAAATGCAATGGAACTTTATCTGAATTATCTAAAGTATTAGTTGAAAACTGTAATATTACATTTGTTACAACGGCAAGTTTTGTTGGAAATGAGTGCTATAGAAGAAGCGCAACATTCCTTATGCTTAAGGCATTTTATGCAGTGGCAGGCAGAAATAACATAGAAAAAATTTCTGTTCACTGCTCAGTTAGCAAAGGCTATTATTGTCAGGTTTTTGGAAATGTTGAAGTAGATGATAAACTTTTAAAAAATGTTAGGAACGAAATGATTAAGTTATGCAAAAGAGATATACTTATTCAGAAAGAATCAATACCTACAGCTAAAGCGATTAAGAAGTTTGAAAGATATGGAATGAAGGATAAAGTTCATTTGCTTAAATATCGAAGATCTTCAGCAGTTAATATTTACAGAATAGAGGGTTTTGAAGATTATTTCTATGGATATATGGCGTATTCAACAGGTATTCTTAAATATTTCGACCTTATTAAATATGATGAGGGCTTTGTGTTGCAGCTTCCAACAAAAGAAGAACCGGAGATTGTACCTGAGTTTGTGCCAAGAAACAAGGTTTACAATGTTATAAAGAAATCAACAGATTGGGCTGAAATGATTGGTGTGCCTACAATGGGATACTTAAATGACAAAATAACAGACGGAACAATGAATAACATAATGATGGTTCAGGAGGCCTTAGAGGAGAAGAGAATAGGTGATGTGGCAGCAGATATTGCTTCAAGAGAAAATGTTAAGGTTGTAATGATTGCAGGACCTTCTTCATCAGGAAAAACATCTTTTTCTCATAGATTATCTATTCAATTAATGGCTCAGGGTTTGAAACCTCATCCTATTTCAGTAGATAATTACTGTGTGAATAGGGAAGATACACCAAGAGATGCAGATGGAAAACTTGATTATGAAGTAATTGAAGCATTAGATGTAAAATTCTTCAATGAGCAGATGACAGATCTTCTTGCAGGAAAAGAGGTAGAACTTCCTGTATTTGATTTTGTGTCAGGAAAGAGAAAGTTTAACGGAGATTATCTAAAACTGGGAGAAGATGATGTTCTTGTTATTGAAGGAATACATTGTCTTAATGACAAGATGTCTTATAGTTTGCCGGATGATAAAAAATATAAAATTTATGTTAGTGCATTAACTCCAATTAATGTAGATGAACATAATAGAGTTTCAACATCTGATCTTAGATTACTTAGAAGAATAGTAAGGGATGTTAGAACAAGAGGTTCATCTGCAGAGAAAACAATTGAAATGTGGCAGAGAGTAAGGCGAGGGGAAGAAAATAATATATTCCCATATCAGGACACAGCAGATGTTGTTTTTGACACAGCTATGGTATATGAGCTTTCAGTGCTTAAAACATATGCAGAACCTGCATTGTTTAGTGTGCCACAGGGAACACCGGAATACCTTGAGGCAAAAAGACTTCTTAAATGTCTTGACTATGTACTTGGAATGCCTAAGGACGATATCCCTAAGAATTCTTTGGTCAGGGAATTTGTAGGTGGAAGTATTTTTCCGGTAGGATAAAACATTTTTATTATATATTTGACTATATATAGTTTTCTATATATAAAAACTTCTATATAAAAAGTTGCAAAAAAAGGTTTAATATGCTATTTTAGTTAATTGTGAGTAGAGCAGATGATCGCAGCTGCTATTGCCGAAAGGACGCAGGTGAGGAAAGTCCGGGCTTCATAGGGCAGGGTGCCGGCTAACGGCCGGTGGAGGTGACTCCCAGGAAAGTGCAACAGAAATAAAACCGCCAGCTTGCTGGTAAGGATGAAATGGTAGTGTAAGAGACTACCGCTTCGGTGGTAACATCGAGGGTCAGTGTAAACCCCACTTGAAGCAAGACCGAGCAGAAAGCATATGGTTGCCCGCCAGCTTTCGGGTAGGTTGCTTGAACATATTGGTAACAATATGTCTAGATAGATGATCATCCACGACATAACCCGGCTTACAGCTTTACTCATTCATAAAAAGATACAATAGGTTTATACTATTAAGGTATAAAATTAAAAAAACGGTCAAGGAGGAAGTTATGGCAGTTAATATTACTAAGGAAATGACAATGGGCGAATTACTTAGCATCGACAGAGGTGTTGCAGTTGTATTAATGAACGCAGGAATGCACTGTATCGGATGCCCTTCATCAATTGGTGAATCACTTGAAGAAGCATGTATGGTTCATGGAATCGAAGTAGATGAATTATTAAAGAACATCAACGAATATTTTGCTAACAAATAAATAATTAAGAGTTTAATTACAAACACTCTTACCGGATTGGTTTTGTAAAAGATGAATCTGGTATTATAAAAGTCTCCTAAAATGGTTGTTCCTATATAGTCACTATGAATATATACTGAGAAAAACAAATTTTTAGGAGGCTTTTTATTATGGCAGAAAATCGTTATGAATTAAACAAAAACTTAGCACAGATGTTAAAAGGTGGTGTTATTATGGACGTTACAACACCTGAACAGGCTTAAATCACATACTCACTACATTTCAATCACAAGATTATACAGTATTGTCTCAAGCTTATCAGCTACATTGGAGGCAACTTCAACAACTTCTTTATCATCTAAAGGTTGGCCTGTTATTCCAGCAGCCGTGTTTGTAATACAACTTATTCCACAAACTTTCATCCCACAGTGTACAGCTACCATAGCCTCACAAGCTGTGCTCATTCCAACGGCATTCGCTCCAAGAATTTTATAGGCTCTAATCTCAGAAGGCGTTTCATAGTTTGGACCTGTTGTCTGTAAGTAAACGCCTTTCTTTAAATTAAGATTAAATTTTTTGCCGATTGATTCAAGCTTATTAATTAAATCGGATGCATAAACATGTGTCATGTCAGGAAATCTTGTGCCTAATTCTTCGATGTTTGGTCCCACTAAAGGTGATGGAACAAAGGAAGTAATTTGGTCTGTGATTACCATTAAGTCACCAGGTTTAAAATCGCTGTCAATGCCACCGGCAGCATTAGTAAGAATAAGGTTCTTTGCACCAAGCATTTTCATAATTCTAATCGGAGTTACAACCTGCTCCATTGAATAACCTTCATAGTAGTGAATTCTTCCGTCCATTAAAACTACAGGTTTACTTTCAATATATCCGAAAATAAAACGTCCTGCATGCATTTTGTTAGTACTAATAGGGAAGTCTTCGATATCAGAATAATTTATGATACAAACTTTTTTGACTTTGTCTGAAAAATTTCCAAGACCTGAACCAAGAACTATGGCAGTTTCAGGAATGAAATCTGTTTTTGATCGTATTTGTCTTAAATAAAAATTAAGCTTATTATAAGCAGAAGTTTCTACATTTGTTTTTTGAATATTTTCCATGGAATACCTCCTTTTAAAAAAGAAAAATCAGTATAAGTATATCATATTTTCAGATATGAAAAAATAAAAAATAAGTATAAAAAAACATTTTATGAAAAAGTAGTTTTTAGAAGAAAAAATATTCGAAAAAAGTGAAATTTATATGTTATTTTCTATTGAATATTTGATTATAATAATGTATCATTTCTAATAGCAAAAATCAGTGGCGGAGTTCTGCTGTTAAAAAAGTAATAACAGAACTTGCACCAAACAGATTTGCTCAAGACTCTGTTATAAGCCTTGAAATTTTACATAAGCAGAATGGAGGATGAAATGAGACATTTAATTAGTCCGTTGGATTTTACGGTAGAAGAACTTGATCAGTTGCTTGAAACTGCAAGTGATATCGAAAAGAATCCTACAAAATATCAGGATGCCTGTAAGGGCAAGAAGATAGCAACATTATTTTATGAGCCAAGTACAAGAACACGACTTAGTTTTGAAGCGGCAATGATTAACTTAGGAGGCCAGGTTTTAGGTTTTTCGGAGGCATCATCAAGCTCAGCTTCTAAGGGAGAAAGCGTTGCAGATACTATAAGAATTATATCATGCTATGCAGATATATGTGCAATGCGCCACCCGAAAGAAGGTGCAGCATTAGTAGCAGCTAACAATTCTTCAATTCCGGTTATTAATGCCGGTGATGGTGGACATCAGCATCCAACTCAGACATTAACTGATTTGATGACAATTAAATCTTTGAAAGGAAGATTGGATAACATTATAATTGGTTTATGTGGAGATTTGAAATTCGGAAGAACAGTACATTCACTTATAAATGCTCTTTTAAGATATGACAATGTTAAATTTGTTCTTATTTCGCCTAATGAATTAAAAGTTCCGGAATATATCATTGAAAATATACAGAAGGCTGGAGCTGAATATAAAGAAGTAGCTAAGTTAGAGGATGTAATCGGTGAACTTGATATTTTATATATGACAAGAGTTCAGAGAGAACGTTTCTTTAACGAAGAAGATTACATTAGATTAAAAGACAGTTTTATTTTAGACAAGAAGAAAATGTCAATGGCAAAAGATGATATGCTTGTGCTTCATCCATTGCCTAGAGTAAATGAGATTTCAGTAGAAGTGGACAAGGATCCAAGAGCAGTATACTTTAAACAGGTACAATATGGCGTTTACGTTAGAATGGCATTAATATTAAAATTGTTGGAGGTAGAGGTATGATTAATGTAGATGAAATTTTTAACGGTTTTGTGTTAGATCATATTCAGGCAGGACGTTCAATGGCTATTTACCATTACCTTAACCTTGATGAACTTGACTGTCAGGTGGCAATTATCAAAAATGCCAGAAGCGGAAAAATGGGAAGAAAGGACATAATCAAAGTAGAAGGACCTCTTGATATTGTTGACTTTGATGTTTTAGGTTTCATTGACCATAATATTACAGTTGATATTATTAAAGATGGAAAATTAATTGAGAAGAGAGAACTTAAACTTCCTAAGAAGATTGTAAACGTACTTCACTGCAAGAACCCACGTTGTATCACTTCAATTGAACAGGAACTGGAACATGTTTTCGTATTAACAGATAAAGAAAACGGAACATACAGTTGCCAGTACTGTGAAGAAAAGCAGGGCAAGTTGTGGGAAAAATTATAGAATATTTAGAATGAGAATAAAGCCACTGTGCAGGAGCATGGTGGCTATTTCAAAATATACACTTTGAAATAGAGCTTACAAGTGAAATTTTACTCTTAACATTTTGCAAAATTCTAATATATACTTTACTATGTATTCTTGACTTTAATATTATGTTTTTGTACAATTATGCAAATAGGCTTTTGCCTGAAAAATATTATCAATAAGGAGATTTATATGGGACCCAGTGACATAGCATTGCTATGTGTATTAGTAGTGTTACTTTTATTTTCGGCATTTTTTTCATCTGCCGAGACAGCGTTGACAACAGTTAATAAGATTAGACTTAGAACTCTTGTTGAGGAAGAAAATAAGAAAGCTATTGTTTTAAACAATGTGCTAAACAATTCAAGAAAGATGCTTAGCACGGTACTTATTGGAAATAACATTGTAAATATTGCCGCTTCATCAATTGCGACTATTTTTACACAAAGTATTTTCAGTGACATATTTATTAGTGTTGGTGTTGGAATTCTGACCTTGCTGATTATTATCTTTGGAGAGATTGTTCCAAAGACTATTGCATCAATGCATGCAGATGAAATGGCATTAAAATATGCCAAACCAATTAGTATTTTGATGTTTGTGCTTACACCGGTTATTTTTATTTTGAATATGTTTTCAAACATAATACTTAAGCTTTTTAGGGTAAAAGTAAACTTAAACTCAAAATCAATTACAGAAGATGAATTAAGAACTATTGTTGGTGTTAGTCAGGAAGAGGGTATTATAGAAGACGATGAATACGATATGATTACTAATGTGTTCGATTTTGGAGATGCTTGCGCAAAGGATATAATGATACCTAAGGTTGATATAACCATGGTGCCAATTGATACAACTTATGAACAGTTATTAGATGTAATCAAAACAGACAAATATACAAGAATTCCTGTTTATAAGGAAGACACGGACAATATTGTTGGAATTATAAATATAAAAGACATGATTATTAATCAGGTGGATGCATCTAATTTTGATATTAAGAAGCTGATGCGTGAACCATATTATACTCACGAGAAAGAAGAATTAAATGATCTTCTTATTGAAATGAGAAATAATGAACCTGGAATGTGTATCGTTCTTGATGAGTATGGTCAGGCAGAAGGCCTTATAACTTTGGAAGATATTGTTGAAGAAATAATCGGCGATATTCATGATGAGTTTGACCAGGCGGAAGAATTGGCGGTTAGAAAAATCGGAGACAATGAATATATTGTTGAAGGTTCAATTAACTTAGATGATTTCAATGATGAATTGGGAACAGACATAGACTCAGAAGATTATGAATCACTTGGAGGATTGATAATTGAACATCTTGATAGATTGCCTAACAAGGGAGATAGTGTTAAGATATCAAATTGCAAACTTACAGTAATTAAGATGGATGAAAAGAGAATTGACCTTGTAAAAGTTCAGATTGATCCGGAAGTGGAAAAAACAGAAGATGAAGAAAAATCTGAAGATGAGGACAAAGAACAAAAATAAAAAAATTAAAAAAGTCCTGACAGGAAACTGCATTGGTTATTGCTGATGCAGTTCCTTTTTATTTTGATAGAAAAACTTTTTATATACATAAAAATGTTGAATGAGAATTAAAAAAACAATCGTAATTAATTTTGAAATTACTGAATAATATAGAATGAAAGTGTATTTTGCAGGTTTTTATGAAGAAAATAGCAGGCTTGATTTTAAAAGAATTATTAGTTCAAATTATTTTAAGCGCAGTGCTTGTGGTGATTCTTGCATTTGTTGTTTTTGAACTTTCTTTAGGAGATGGAATAATCAGAATTATGATTTTAGCAATTTATGGAATTTGTTCATTGATAGGAGGTTTAATCCTTGGAAAAAATATGCAAAAGAGAAAGTTTTTGTGGGGGCTTGTTGCGGGAGCAATTTATATAGGGTTAATTGTGGGTATTTCCTTTATGATAAGGGCCGAAACAGGAGGTGGAGCAATTGGACTTGGCACAGGAGTAGCAGTAGCTTTAGGCTTTGGAACTTTTGGTGGAATGCTTGGGTAAATTCAATGAGGGAAACAGACCACAGAATATAGTAAAAAAACGTTTGAATTTGTACCATATTGTGTTATAATAGCATAAGAATTGTGCTTTTAGGCATAAAAGTATATTAATTTTGGAGGATAACTATGAAACATATTAAAACATTAACAGGAAAGACTTTAAAGGAAACTATGAAAAAGGGCGGTTGTGGTGAATGCCAGACATCATGTCAGTCAGCATGTAAGACATCATGTACAGTAGGAAACCAGACTTGCGAAAATAAATAATTAAAAATTAAATAATTTTAACCGGAAAGAGCGCCATTGGCGCACTTTCTGCGTTATGGTAGGAGGATATTACAGTGATTCATCAGTATAAGAGTAATGGATACAATATTGTAATGGATGTTGAAAGTGGAGCGGTTCACGTAGTAGATGATGTTACATATGATGTTATTGCATTATTTGAAGATACAGAAACCTCAAAGATTGTTGAGCAGTTGTCAGATAAGTATGACAAGGCAGACATTGAAGAAGCAATTAGTGAGGTTAATCAATTAAAGGAAGATGGACAGCTGTTTACTCAAGATATTTATCAGCCTTTTATTGAAGAATTCAAAGATAAGAGACAGACAGTTGTAAAAGCGTTATGCTTACATATTGCCCACGACTGTAACCTTGCCTGCAAATATTGTTTTGCAGAAGAAGGTGAATATCATGGCAGAAGAGCCATGATGAGCTTTGAAGTCGGAAAGAAGGCTTTAGATTTCCTTGTGGCAAATTCAGGAAGCAGAGTAAATCTTGAGGTTGACTTCTTTGGTGGTGAACCATTAATGAACTGGGACGTTGTAAAGCAGTTAGTAGAATATGGCCGTTCACTTGAAGAATCTAACCATAAGAAATTTAGATTTACTTTGACAACTAATGGAGTGCTTTTAAATGACAAAATAATGGAATACCTTAATAAGGAAATGTCTAATGTTGTTTTGAGTCTTGATGGTCGTAAAGAAGTTAATGACAGAATGAGACCGTTTAGAACAGGAAAGGGAAGCTATGATTTAATAGTTCCTAAATTCCAAAAACTTGCAGAAAGCAGAAATCAGAGCAATTATTATGTCAGAGGTACATTTACAAGAGACAATTTAGATTTCTCAGAAGATGTAAAGCACTTTGCGGATTTGGGATTTAAGCAGATGTCAATCGAGCCGGTTGTAGGACCGGAAGAAGATCCTTATTCAATTAGAGAAGAGGATTTGCCAAAGATAATGGAAGAATATGACAAGTTAGCTTTGGAATATATTAAACGCGAGAAAGAAGGAAGAGGCTTTAATTTCTTCCACTTTATGATTGATTTAAATCAGGGACCTTGTGTTTACAAGAGATTATCAGGATGTGGTTCAGGTACAGAGTATTTGGCAGTAACACCTTGGGGTGATTTTTATCCATGTCACCAGTTCGTTGGAAATGAAGAGTTTTTAATGGGCAATGTTGATGAGGGCATAAAGAGAACTGACCTTGTAAAAACATTTGGAAACTGTAACGTATACTCAAAAGAGAAATGCAAAAACTGCTTTGCAAGATTTTATTGCAGTGGCGGTTGTGCAGCCAACTCATTTAATTTTCATGGAACAATCAATGATGCATATGAGATTGGATGTGAAATGGAAAGAAAGAGAGTAGAATGTTCAATTATGATTAAGGCAGCGTTAGCTGATAATGAGAAAGAGGTTTAATAAAAAAATGAAAATGAAAATGAACAAAACAAAGAGTATTATATGCTTTATAATCTCTATTGCAGCAGTCTTATTTTTAGGCTACGTAATTATGTTCGGTATTGGCAAGCACCATACAGGTAGTGCCCAGAACGTAACACAGGGCTTGGACTTAATGGGTGGTACAAGCGTTAGTTATCAGGTTGATGATAGCAAGACTAAAAGTTTTACAGCAACTGATTTAGAAGACACAAGATTGAAACTTGAAAACAGAGTTCATACTTTCAGTAGTGAAGCAACAGCTTACAAAGAAGGTGACGATAGAATCACTGTTGATATTCCGGGTGAATATGATGCAGATGCAGTAGTAGAAGAACTTGGTAAGCCGGGTGCTTTATACTTCTGTACAGCAACAACAGACAAACCAACAGATGAACAGATTGATAATCACGAATATGTTAAGGTTGGAGACAACTATTACAAAGTTTGGTTATCAGGTAATGAAGTGGCAGACGCTAAGGGTGTTGCTTCAAAAAACAAGGATACAGGAAAGACAGAATATGTTGTAAATCTTGAATTTAATTCGAAAGGAACAACAGCTTTCGGTGAAATGACAACTCAGTATGTTGGACAGTTATCATACATTATCTATAATGATGAGATTTTAAGTGCACCAAAAATTCAGTCAGCTATTACAGGTGGACAGGCTGAAATTAACGGACAGAAGAGTCTTAAGGAAGCTGAAGAATTAGCTTCAAACATTAGAATTGGTGCTTTAAAGGTAGAATTAAAGGAAATCAGTCATAAGGTTCAGAGTGCTCAGCTTGGTAGTGATGCATTATCAAAGAGTATTAAAGCCGGAATCATTGGTTTCATTATCATTATTTTGTTCCTGTTAATAGTTTATAGAATCCCGGGACTTGCTGCAGGACTTGCATTACTTACATATGTAGAATTAATGTTACTTGCATTAAATGGATTTGATTTAACACTTACATTACCAGGTATTGCAGGTATTATCCTTAATATTGGTATGGCAGTTGATGCTAACGTTATTATTTACGCACGTATCAGAGAGGAAATTGCTGCCGGCAGAAGAACAGAAACAGCTATTAAGACAGGCTTCAAGAAAGCAGCCTCAGCTATTATCGATGGTAACATTACAACATTAATCGCAGCTTTGGTTCTTCTTTGGAAGGGCTCAGGTACAGTACAGGGATTTGCAACAACATTAGGAATTGGTATTTTAATTCAGTTGTTCACATCACTTGTTATTTCAAGAATATTTGTATGGATTCTTTACTATATGGGATTCCAGGCACCTAAGTTCTACGGAAAAGAAAAGACAAGAAAGAATATCAATTTTGTTGAAAAGAGAAAAGTATTCTTTGGAATCGCTATTGTTTGTATCGCAATTGGTATTGGTGGATTAATCTTTAACTCAGCTAACAACGGTGGTGCATTTAACTATAGTATTGAATTTAAGGGTGGTACATCTACAGAAATTCAGTTTAGTGAAAACTATACAATGGATGAATTTAACAGCAATGTTAAACCTGCAATTGAAAAATTATTAAATTCAACTGATATTCAGGCACAGAAAGATACTAACAAAGACGGACTTTTCACAATTAAGACTAGAAACTTCAAAGACAATGAATTTGAAGAAATGAAAGATATGCTTGTAAAAGATTACAAGGCAGTAGATGACAAACAGAACTTTACTAATACTAAGATTTCAGATACAGTAAGTAAGGAAATGAGAAGTGATGCAGTAGTCGCAACAGTTCTTGCCACAATCTGTATGTTATTCTACATTTGGATTAGATTTAAGAACATCCATTTCGCTCTTGCAGCCGTTATGGCATTAATCCACGACGTACTTATAGTTATCGGATTCTATGCATTATCAAGAGTTACAGTTGGTACAACATTTATTGCATGTATGCTTACAATCGTAGGTTACTCAATTAATGCTACAATCGTAATCTTTGACAGAATTAGAGAAAACAAGGCAGTTATGAAGCGTGATGACAAGATGATTGAAATAGTTGACAGAAGTATTACACAGACACTTACAAGAAGTATCTATACAACTTTAACAACATTTGTAATGGTATTTATGATTTTCATTATGGGTGTTTCATCAATTAGAGAATTTACATTACCACTTATGACAGGTATGATTGCCGGTGCATTCTCATCTGTATTCATTACAGGTTCATTATGGTATGTTTTAAAAGGAAAGAAATCTGATAAATAATAATTGTTAGATTTTAGGAAGCGGTATTGCCATTGGTGATACCGTTTCTTAATCTTATGGAGAAACTATGAAAGAAAGATGGTATCTGCAAACTAAAAAAGCAGATTTCAATGAAATAAGCAGAAAATTTAACATTAGTCCCATTCTGGCAAGATTACTTAGAAACAGGAATGTTATAGGTGATGAAAATATTAAAAAATATCTTTCTCCCGACATTGAAAGACTAAGTTCACCATGGATGTTTAAAGATATGGATAAAGCAGTTGATATTTTAAAAATCAAAATTGCTGCCGGAAACAGAATAAGAGTTATTTGTGATTATGATGTGGATGGTGTCTGCTCAGGGTATATTTTGTATAGATCACTTAAAAAGCTTGGAGCAGTAGTTGATGTTGTTGTACCTCACAGAATAGAAGATGGCTATGGTATTAACGAGAATCTTATAAAAAAAGCTTTCGACCAGGGAATAGATACAATTTTGACCTGTGACAACGGAATTGCCGCATATAATCAGGTTGAATATGCTAAAAGCCTTGGAATGACAATAATTGTAACAGACCATCACGAAGTTCCATATACGGAAACAGAACAGGGGCGTGAATATATTATTCCAAAAGCTGATGCAGTAATTAATCACAAACAGAAAGATTGTGGATACCCTTTTAAGGAATTGTGTGGGGCAATGGTTGCTCTTCAACTAATTTCAGCACTGACAGAGTCCTATGGCATATCAAAAAGAGACGTTTACCGGTTACTTCCATATGCTGCTTTGGCAACTATATGTGACGTAGTTGAACTTCAGGGCGAAAACAGAATGGTTGTTCAATATGGGCTTAAAATGATAAAGAACTGCAAAGATGTTGGCTTAAATGCATTAATAGATGCCTGCAAAATAGACAAGAATAACATTGACTCATACCATATAGGGTTTGTTTTGGGACCGTGCATAAATGCCAGTGGACGACTTGATACAGCTAAGAAAGCCATGGAACTTTTAAGTGAAACGAATAGGGAAAAAGCTGATATTCTTGCCACGTCATTAAAAGAATTAAATGACGAAAGAAAAGCTATGACTGAAGAAGGAACAAAAAAAGCAATTGAAATAGCAAAAGACTATGATGACAATGTTTTGGTAATATATTTAAAAGATTGTCACGAAAGTATAGCCGGAATTATTGCAGGAAGAGTTAGAGAAAGGTGTAATAAGCCGGTAATAGTTCTGACGGATGCCAAAGATTGTGTGAAAGGCTCAGGAAGATCTATTGAGGAATATGATATGTATGAAGAACTTTGCAAGGTTAAGGATTTGTTTCTTAAGTTTGGTGGCCACAAAATGGCTGCAGGTGTGTCTCTTCCAAAAGAAAACATAGAACTTCTCAGAAAAAGATTAAACGAGAACAGTACTTTGACGGAAGATGATTTATGCCTTAAAGTCTGGATAGACATGCAGCTTCCAATTGAGTATATTTCAATGAATCTTGTTGAAGAATTAAAAACACTTGCACCTTTTGGAAAAGGAAACGAGAAGCCTATTTTTGCAGACAAAAACTTAAAAATAAAAAAACTTCAAATATTGGGAAAAGCCGGAAATGTGCTGAAATTGACAATTGAAAACAGTACAAATTACAGAATGACGGCTATAATGTTTGACAGAACTCAAGAATTTATGGGATTTATTAAGGAAAAATTTGGACAGGAAGAGATTAATAAAGCTTTACTTGGTCAAAATAATGCAATTACATTTATGGCAACCTTTTATCCTACAATAAATGAGTTTAGAGGTAACATAGATTTGCAAATAGTTATTGATAGATTTTGCTAATAAGGTTAAAATACTTCTATATACCTAAAGTGTGTATAAAACATACTTTTTTTAAAACATATAATAATTAAAGAAGCCATATACATTAGGAGGAAAAAATGAGCACAGTAGAAAAGTACATTAGAAGCATTCCTGATTTTCCAGAACAGGGAATTATTTTCAGAGACATTACAACAGTAACACAGGATCCTGAAGGATTACAGTTAGCCATTACAAGTATGGAAGATAAGATTAAGGACAAAGATTTTGATGTTATAGTTGGTCTTGAAGCAAGAGGATTTATGTTTGGTACACCTATTGCATTTGACATGAAAAAGGCATTTGTTCCAATTAGAAAGAAAGGAAAGCTTCCATGGAAAACAATTTCAGAATCATATGATTTGGAATATGGAAGTGCTGAAATAGAAATTCATACTGATGCCATTAAAGAAGGACAGAAAGTAGTTATAGTAGATGATTTAATAGCTACAGGTGGAACAGTTAAGGCAGCAATTAACTTAATTGAGCGTTTAGGAGGAGAAGTTGTTTCATGTTTATTCTTAACTGAATTGGCAGGACTTAACGGAAGAAAGGCTCTTGAAGGATATAATGTAGAGTCAGTTGTAGTTTACGAAGGCAAATAATTTTTTGATGGAGATACTCTATGGGCGAAAAAAACAACATTAACGTAAAAATTGAAAATCATGGTGTTATACCGAAAGAAGAAGAACATGCTACACCGGAGGAATTGTATAGCAGACTTATAGACAAGATTAAAAGATATCATCCTTCAGCAGGTGATTTGAGTGCAATTGACAAAGCTTACAATTTTGCAAAGAAATCTCACGGTGACCAGAAACGTAAATCAGGTGAGCCTTATATAATTCACCCTATTCACACTGCACTGATTCTTGCTGATCTTGAATTGGATAAAGAATCAATTATGGCAGGATTGCTTCACGATGTAATGGAAGATACAAAAGTTACAAGGGAGCAGATGATTAGCGAGTTTGGAGAGGAAGTAACAGACTTAGTTGATGGTGTTACAAAACTTACAAAATTAGACTATGATGCTGACAAAGTAGAAAAGCAGGCAGAAAATCTTAGAAAGATGTTTCTTGCCATGGCAAAGGATATTCGTGTAATTCTTATAAAACTTGCCGACAGACTTCATAATATGAGAACTTTGCAGTATATGACACCTGAGAAGCAGAAAGAAAAGTCAAAGGAAACAATGGAGATTTATGCTCCAATTGCAGACCGTCTTGGTATTTCTAAGATTAAGATAGAGTTAGACGATTTGGCCCTTAGATATTTAGAACCTGAGAAATATAAAGATTTGGTAGATGGTGTTCATTTAAGACTTGAACATAGAGAAGAATTTATGAGCCAGCTTATAGCTGAAGTTGCCGGATATATTGAGAAGGCAGGAATTAAAGCTACAATAGATGGACGTGTAAAACATTATTTCAGTATTTATAAGAAGATGGTTAACCAGCACAAAACATTAGACCAGATTTATGATGTGTTTGCCATTCGTATTATTGTTGACACAGTAATGGAATGTTATGGTGCATTGGGCGTTATCCACGAGAAATATACTCCTGTACCGGGAAGATTTAAGGATTATATTGCAATGCCTAAGCAGAATATGTACCAGTCACTTCATACAACATTAATCGGACCTAACGGTCAGCCGTTTGAAATCCAGATTCGTACAATGGAAATGCACAAAACAGCAGAATATGGTATCGCTGCCCATTGGAAATACAAAGAAAACATAACAGGTGAAGGTGACAATGAGGAACAGAAGATTAGTTGGTTAAGACAGATTCTTGAATGGCAGAGAGACTTGTCTGATAATCACGAGTTTCTTAACCTTCTCAAAGATGACCTTAATATGTTCTCTGAGAATGTATATTGCTTCACACCTAATGGTGACCTTAAGAGTCTACCTAATGGTTCAACACCAATTGATTTTGCTTACAGTATTCATAGTGCAGTAGGTAACAAGATGGTTGGTGCCAGAGTAAACGGAAAGATGGTAAATATTGATTATAAGATTCAGAACGGTGATCAGGTAGAAGTTGTAACATCTAACAATTCTAACGGACCAAGTATGGACTGGCTTAAGATTGTTAAAAGTACACAGGCAAAGAACAAGATTAATCAATGGTTTAAGTTACAGAATAAAGAAGAAAATATTATTAAAGGTAAGGAACTTATAGATAAATATTGTAAGTCTAAAGGCATTGTATTGCAGGATATTTTAAAACCTGAATATATGGAAAAAGTAAGACTTAAATATAGCTATAAGGATTGGAACTCTTTAGTTGCATCCGTAGGTCACGGTGGACTTAAAGAAGGACAGATTGTAAATAAGCTTGTTGAGGAATACAACAAGACACATAGAAAAGAAATAACAGATCAGGATGTTCTTAATTCAACAATAGGCGAAAAGGCTGAAAATAAGACACATACATCAAAGAGTGGAATTATTGTCGAAGGTATGGATGATGTGGCAGTTAGATTTTCTAAATGCTGTAGCCCTGTTCCCGGTGATGAAATTATTGGTTTTGTTACAAGAGGACGTGGTGTGTCAATTCATAGAACAGACTGTATTAATATAATTAATCTTCCTGATTTTGAAAGAGGAAGACTTATTGAGGCAAGCTGGGCTGCTGATGAAGGAAAGCAGGACGGCAAGTATATGACAGAAATTGTTATATATGCTCACAACAGAGTAGGTATTTTAACAGACCTTTCTAAAATATTTACAGAGAAAAACATTGATGTTAACAGTATTAACAGTAGAACAAGTAAGTCTGAAATAGCCACAATATCTATGTCATTTGCAATTCAGGGAACTGAAGAACTTAACAGTCTTATTTCAAGAATAAGACAGATTGACAGCATTATTGATATTGAAAGAACAACAGGCTGACAATTTTAAATAAAAAGTCAAAACATTAACAGATATGTACAGAAATAAAATTGAAATGGAGAATATATGGGAAAGATTGAAATTAGAAATCTTTTAGTTAGCGAGTGCTACACTAATTGTTATTTATGTAAAAATAAAGAAACAGGCGAAGGGTTTATAGTTGATCCGGGTGAAAACGAACTTAAAATTTCCGTAAATATTTCAAAGATGGAAATGAAACCTGTAGCAATTATTTTAACACACGGTCATTATGACCACATTGGTGCCGTAAATGCTTTAAAGGAAAGATACGGAATTAAGGTTTATGTGTCTGAAGCTGAAAAAGAGTTAATTGGAAATAAAAAAATGAATCTTTCTTCATATTTTGATTCACCAATGACAATTGAAGCAGATGAGTTCTTAAAAGACGGACAGAAGATTACATTGGCAGGAATTAATATGACATTTATTGCAACACCGGGACATACACCAGGCAGCGGATGTTATTATTTGGAAGACAATGAAATCTTATTTAGCGGTGATACATTATTCCACGGAAGCAGAGGAAGAACAGATTTTCCAGGTGGAAGCGAATCTGAAATAATGAAATCAATTAGAGAAAAATTATTAAAGAAACTTCCTGATGAAACAGCAGTTTTGCCGGGACATAATGACAGCACAACAATAGGAACAGAGAAGGTATATTATTAATGATTGATATTCAGATAGTACCGGAAGAATTTCAATATGATGTACAATCCATGGTTCAGGCTTTTTATATGGGACATCCATTTAAGATTAACAGTCAGGTTCAGGATTACTATAGAATTTTAAAAGTTGTTTATGAAGAAAATAGAATAAATATAATATTGTCAGACAATGAAAAAAAGCTTTTTGAAGAACATTATGAAATAGACTGCAGTGGTATTGTTAACCACTGCGATTTATCTAAAACTCATAGAACAGAGTTAAAGAATGTTTTAAAAAAGCTTTTGTACAGTGTTATGTCAAAGGATACAGGCAAGGAATTGCCTTGGGGCAATCTTACGGGAATACGACCTGCCAAAATTCCAGGAATGTTGTTTGAACAGGGAATGAGAGAAGAGCAGGTCCGAAAGACAATGAAGGAAACTTATTTGATTTCTGATGAAAAACTTGACCTTGCAATTGACATTTCAAGAAGGGAAAGCAGAATATTATCAGATATTAATTATAAAGATGGATACAGTCTTTATGTTGGAATTCCTTTTTGTCCAACTACATGCCTTTATTGTTCGTTTACATCTTATCCTATATCAATGTACAAGTATAAGGTTGACAGTTATGTAGACAGCGTCATAAAAGAGATTAAATTCTTAGGTGAGCAATTAAAAGGTCGTGAACTTAACACGGTATATATTGGAGGAGGAACTCCTACAACATTGGAACCTGATCAGATGGATAGGTTGATTACAAGTCTTAAGGAGAATTTTGATTTTAGCACAGTAAGAGAGTTTACTGTTGAAGCGGGACGGCCTGACAGTATTACTGAAGAAAAGCTTAAAACATTAAAGAAACATAATGTTTCAAGAATTTCGATTAATCCCCAGACGATGAATCAGGAAACTTTAGATATTATTGGAAGACGACATACTGTAGAACAGGTTAAGGAAGCGTTTAAGCTTGCAAGACAGTGTGGCTTTAATAATATAAATATGGACTTCATTCTTGGACTTCCACAAGAGGATGAAAAAATGGTAAGATATTCTATGGAAGAGGCAAAGAAACTTAGTCCGGAAGGAATAACCGTACATTCTCTTGCGTTAAAGAGAGCAGCACGTCTAAATATTATGAAAGATAAATATTCTGACATGCATATGGAAAATAGTTCTGAACTTATGAAAGTTACAGAAAAGTATTCAGAAGAGATGAATATGAAACCTTATTATCTATATAGACAGAAGAATATGGCAGGTAATCAGGAAAATGTAGGATATTCTATTGAAGGTTGTGAAGGCCTTTACAATATTCTTATGATGGGTGACTTTCAGGATGTATGGGCCGTTGGAGCAGGAGCGGTTACTAAGCTTTTGTCACCGGATAGAAAAGAGGGCAAAAGAATAGATACTGTAAAGAATGTAGACCAATATATTGAAAGAATTGACGAAATGATTGAAAGAAAAAGAAAATACTTTCAATCTATGGGTTGTTAAAAATAAAAAACAATAGTAAAATTTATGGTTGTGAGAAAAATAATAAGGAGACATAGAAAATGGCATTAAGCAAGAAACCTGTTACAGGAATGAAAGATATTCTTCCTGAAGAGATGAAAATAAGAAATTATGTGCAGAACGTAATTAAAGATACATATAAGGCTTTCGGTTTTACACAGATTGAAACACCTTGTGTAGAAAATATTTCTAACCTTACTAATAAGCAGGGTGGAGAAAACGAAAAGTTAATTTTTAAGATTTTAAAAAGAGGCGAGAAGCTTAATCTTGAAACAGCACAGACAGATATGGATGTTGTTGACAACGGGTTAAGATATGACTTAACAGTTCCTCTTGTAAGATATTATTCAAATAATGCCAATAACTTGCCATCACCTTTTAAGGCGTTACAGATGGGGAGTGTTTGGAGAGCTGACAGACCACAGAGAGGTCGTTACCGTCAGTTTATGCAGTGTGATATTGATATTCTTGGAGACCCAAGTAACCTGGCAGAAATCGAATTGATTCTTGCAACTACAACAACACTTGGAAAGCTTGGATTTAAGAATTTCCAGATTAGAATTAACGAGAGAAGAATATTAAAGGCTATGGCTGCTTACAGTGGTTTCCCTGAAGAAAGCTATGACAGCGTATTTATTATTCTTGACAAGATGGACAAGATTGGTCTTGAAGGAGTTAGGGAAGAACTTATTAAATATGAATTTTCTGAAGAATCAGTAAATAAGTACGTTTCTTTATTTAAAGAAATTGAACAGCAGGCTAATCCTATTGATTATTTGGCTGAAAAGCTTGGTGATTATATGGAAGATGATGTTAAGCAGTGGATGAACGAGATTATTGAAAGTGTTAAGGCTACTAAGTCATCTGATTTTGAAATTATATTTGATCCTACTTTAGTTAGAGGTATGTCATATTATACAGGAACAATTTTTGAAATTGCAATTCCTGAATTTGGTGGAAGCTGCGGTGGCGGCGGAAGATACGATAAGATGGTTGGAAAATTCATTGGGCATGATGTTCCTGCCTGTGGTTTTTCAATTGGTTTTGAACGTATTGTTTTATTATTAATGGAACAGGGCTTTAAGATTCCTGAAGAATACAATAAGGTTGCTTATCTTATTGAAAAAGGTGTTAAGGAAGATGCACTTTGTGATGTTATTGCACAGGCTCAGGAAGAAAGAAAGAATGGCACTCAGGTTCTTGTAACAAGAATGAATAAGAATAAAAAGTTCCAGAAAGAACAGTTAAAAGAGCAGGGTTATGAAGAATTCAAAGAATTCTATAAGAACCCATTAAAATAATATATTTTATTTCACAGTGGATGAATTAGGAGGAAGAATTATGGCAGAGTCAATGCAGGGACTTCATAGAAGTCACAGATGTACAGAAGTATCTAATAAGAATATTGGTGAAACTGTAACTGTAATGGGATGGGTCCAGAAAAGAAGAAATTTAGGAAGCTTGATTTTTATAGATTTAAGAGATCGTTCAGGTCTTTTACAGTTAGTTTTTGATGAAAACAATGGTGAAGTTTTTGAAAAAGCTAAAAATCTTAGAAGCGAATTTGTTATTGCAGCAGAAGGTGTTGTTAGACAGCGTAGTGGTGCAGTTAATGAAAATATGGCAACAGGTGATATTGAAGTAACTGTAAACACACTTAGAATTTTATCAGAAGCTGAAACACCTCCATTCCCTGTTGAAGAAGATGCTAATACTAGAGAAGAATTAAGATTAAAATATAGATACCTTGATTTAAGAAAGCCTCATCTTCAGAGAAATCTTAAGATGAGAAGTGATATTACAACTTTTATTAGAAAGTTTATGTCAAATGAAGGATTTATTGAAATTGAAACTCCAACATTATGTAAGAGTACACCTGAAGGTGCGAGAGATTATTTAGTACCTAGTAGAGTACATCCGGGATGCTTCTATGCATTACCACAGTCTCCACAGTTATATAAGCAGTTGCTTATGTGCTCAGGTTTTGACAGATATATTCAGATTGCAAAATGTTACAGAGATGAAGATTTAAGAGCTGACAGACAGCCTGAATTTACACAGGTTGATATGGAACTTTCTTTTGTAGATGTTGATGATGTAATCGATGTTAATGAAAGATTATTAAAGGCATTATTTAAAGAAATTCTTGATGTTGATGTTCAGTTACCAATTCAGAGAATGACATGGATTGAAGCTATGAACAGATATGGTTCAGATAAGCCTGATACACGTTTTGGAATGGAACTTATTGATGTAACAGACGTTGTTAAAGGTTGTGGTTTTGGTGTATTTACAGGAGCAATCGAAAACGGCGGTTCTGTAAGAGGTCTTAATGTTAAGGGACAGGGCGCAATGCCAAGAAAGAAGATTGATAAGTTAGTTGATTCTGCAAAGGGCAACGGAGCAAAAGGTCTTGCATATATTGCAATGCATGAAGATGGAACAATTAAGTCATCATTTGCTAAGTTTATGACAGATGAGGAAATGGATAAACTTATTAAGGCTATGGATGGTCAGCCAGGCGATTTATTAGTATTTGCTGCTGACAAAAACAAGATTGTTTGGAACGTTCTTGGTGCACTTAGATTAGAATTAGCTGAACAGTTAGATTTAATTGATAAGAGCAAATTTAACTTCTTATGGGTAGTAGAATTCCCACAGTTTGAATGGTCAGATGAACAGAACAGATTCCTTGCAATGCATCATCCATTTACAATGCCTATGGATGAAGACTTGGATTATATTGAATCTGATCCGGGCAGAGTTAGGGCAAAGGCTTACGATATCGTACTTAATGGTTCAGAAATCGGTGGCGGCAGTGTTAGAATCCATCAGGCAGACGTTCAGGAAAGAATGCTTAAAGCATTAGGTTTTACAACAGAAGCAGCTCACGAACAGTTTGGATTCTTATTAGATGCATTTAAGTATGGTGTTCCACCACACGCAGGACTTGCATACGGACTTGACAGACTTGTAATGCATATGACAGGCGAAGACAACATTCGTGAAGTAATTGCATTCCCTAAGGTTAAAGATGCATCATGCTTAATGACAGAAGCACCAACAGCTGTAGATGCAAAACAGTTAGAAGAATTATCAATTGAAACAATTGATGTTGAAGAAGAAAAATAAATAATGAGAGATGTGAAGAAATAGAAACGATTATAGGAATATATAATGGTTGGCAAGGATTCACATAGCTTAATACAAAGATAAAAGGCTGCTCAGTTGGGCAGCCTTTTGTGATGCTAGTTCAATCTTAGTCGTCTTATTTGCTCTTGCATACTGCCAACGTAGTTTGAAAGCTCATTGTATTTGTTGTTTAATTTCTCAACATCTCTTTTTAAGATATTGTAGTTGTATACAAGTTCTTTATATGAATTTGAATTAGATGTATAAGCTTTATAATTGTTAGTAGTGTTGCTGTTAGTCATATTATTCAGAGAAAGATTAATTTCCTGCTTACAAACCACATTAAAATTCAAGTCGATTTCATAAAGTGTATTGTCAGTTGTAACAAAAATGCAATTATTATGTACAAAAGCAGAGATATGATTTGAGCCGGATATGTTTTCGACAATACAATGTTTCTCGGTAAGATTGTCTGAACAAACTTCCATAAGTGAATTATCCAAATAAAAAACATATAATTTATTGTTGAAAACAAGTGTTGCACAAGATGTTTTAAGGCAAAGAACTTCTTGAAAACTATTTTGTGTTACTTGGGTAAGGACGAATGAATTATCTACAGAGTAATAGGAAACAAGTGGAGAATTGACTGAATAAACATTAAAGTCTTTTTTGAAATCTTTAAAAACATAGCCCTTTGAAAAAACACGACCGTTGGCTATCAGGTAAGATTTGATTTGCCGTGCTGACTGCTCGAAAATCATTGGTTGGCCGTTTTCTAATTCTATAATATGATACATAAAAACCTCCCACATTAGTTGCTATAAAAATCATATAACAAAATATGCAGGAGGTTTAAAAATTATTTCATAAAACCTTAGGTTTAAAGCACTATTATATGTACAAAATAAATTAAACCTAAAGAGCTATTTATTATAAAAGGATTAGATTTAAAGTATTATTCGCTATACAAATCAATTACATCTAAAGCGCTATCCACAATATGAATAGGAATATCCTTTAAAGAATCATTTGGATATTTTAAATCAGGAATGCAGATAACAGGAATGCCGGCTGCGTGTGCGGCTCGGATTCCGTTTTCTGAATCCTCAAAAATAACAGCTTCATCTTTGTTAAAAGGTGTCTTCCCAAGGGCTTTTAAGAAAATTTCCAGATTAGGTTTTGAATTTTTTACCTGGTCTCCGCCAATAATATGTTTAAAATAATCACGAATACCGGCTATATTTAAATATTTTTCAACCATAGGAGTTACTGTTGAAGAGGCAACACAACAAATTGTTCCGTTTCCCTTAAAAAACTCCAATAATTCGGGAATGCCTTTCATAATTTCCAAACCGTTTTCTTCAACATCCTTTGCAACTAATTCACGAGTTTCCTTAAATATCTGTTCGGTAGAAAAATCTTCGCCAAAGATTTTCTTGTGAACTTCTTTAACAGAAGCAAATGAGAGCCCTAATGTTTGGGTAAAATCTTCAATTCTTGAAGGATAGCCATATTTCTTATGAACCATGCTTTCAAACTTGAAAAACTGACGCTCAGTATTAAAAATCAATCCATCCATATCAAAAATTGCAACTTTTGGAATGCTCATAATAAAATTCTCCTTAGTATTTGGCTTTAAAGCTATTTAATAAGATTGCTTATAAAAAATAATAATAGTGCTGTGCATAGCAACTATTAATTACTAGTTTAAAATATCATATATGTTTGAAAAATCAAGAGGGGAAAAAGAAAATATTTTATAAAAATTTAATTTTGAAAGAAATAAATGAATAGTTATAAGTAAAAAGCTTATTTTTTGACTTTCTTAATAGAAATAATTGTGGTAAACTTATGTTTGATAAATGTTTGACAATATACAGGAGGTACAAAATGTTTTCATTTGACGAAATTAAGAATGCAGATATTGAAATAGCAGAAGCTATGCAGGACGAAATGGACAGACAGCAGAGCCATTTGGAGCTTATTGCATCTGAAAATATAGTAAGCAAAGCAGTAATGGCAGCTATGGGAAGTCATTTAACAAATAAATATGCAGAAGGTTATCCGGGAAAGAGATACTACGGCGGATGTGAATATGTTGACGTTGTAGAAGAACTTGCAAGAGAAAGAGCAAAGAAATTATTTGGATGCACATATGCTAATGTACAGCCACATTCAGGTGCACAGGCTAACTTAGCAGTATTTTTCGCTTTGGTTAAACCGGGAGATACAGTTATGGGAATGAGCCTTGATGCAGGTGGACATTTAACACATGGTTCAAAAGTTAATATTTCAGGTACATATTTTAATATCGTTTCTTATGGAGTAAATGAAGACGGTTATATAGATTACGATCAGGTGTTGGAAGTTGCAAAAGCTAACAAGCCTAAACTTATCGTAGCTGGTGCAAGTGCTTACCCAAGAAAGATTGATTTTAAGAAATTCAGAGAAATCGCTGACGAAGTAGGAGCTTACCTTATGGTAGATATGGCACATATTGCAGGTCTTGTAGCTACAGGACAGCATATGAGCCCAATTCCATATGCGCATGTAACAACAACTACAACTCATAAGACATTAAGAGGACCAAGAGGTGGACTTATTCTTTCAAGTGAAGAATTTGCTTTGGAACATAAGCTTAATAAGGCAGTTTTCCCAGGAATCCAGGGTGGACCATTAATGCACGTTATCGCATCTAAGGCTGTTTGTTTCAAAGAAGCTTTATCACCTGAATTCCAGGAGTATGGCAAGAACATTGTGGCAAATGCACAGGCACTTGCAAAAGGTCTTACAGACAGAGGTTTTGACCTTGTATCAGGCGGTACAGACAACCACTTAATGTTAGTAGACTTAAGAAGCAAAAACATTACAGGTAAGGAATTTGAAATTGCTCTTGATAAAGCAAACATTACATGTAACAAGAACGCAATTCCTAATGACCCACAGAAACCGGGAATTACAAGTGGTGTAAGAATTGGTACACCTGCAGTTACAACAAGAGGACTTAATGAAGCAGATATGGATGTAATAGCAGAATGCATGGCATTAATCGCTGCTGATCCGGAAGGAAACAATGAAGCAGTAAAGGCAAAAGTAAAGGCGTTAACAGACAAATATCCTTTATATGCATAAAGAAACAAAATATTAATATGACTGTTGATTAGAAAGTAGAATCAATAGTGTTGTAAAATCCTTACAGTAAAAGGACTGATTGGTCTTGCGAGCTGTAAGGATTTTATTTTTTATGGAATATGTTTCCTGTATAATTCCCCAATTTTTGGAAATAATGTAATGGATTAGATTTACAGGGGGAGTTATGAAAAGTGATTTTGTGAAATGTGGTATTTTAGGTTGGTGTATTGAAATTATATGGACAGCCTTTCATGGAATAAAAAACAAAAATAATAAATTCATTGGTTATACGTCAATAATTATGTTTCCCATATATGGCTTGGCATCAGTTATAAAGCCAATAAGCCTTAAGTTAAAGAAAATGAAAATGCCTACAATAATCAGGGGAACAGTTTATTCAATAGGAATTTTTATGGTAGAATTAATTACAGGAAGTATTCTTAAGAAAACAAATAATTGTCCGTGGGATTATAGCGATAAAAAGTACAACATAAACGGTGTGATTAGAATTGATTATGCACCGTTGTGGTGCATTGTAGGTGTTTTTTTTGAAAAAATACTTAACTCAAAAGAGTGCAGTAAATAGAGCAAAGCAAAAAAATAGAAATAAAAATCTTCCAAACAGTATATTTAAACATGCTTGGAAGATTATATAAATTTATTATTTAAAGAATTTTATAATATTGTCCATTCTGGAAGTCATTGACTGGAATAGTAAATCAACAATAGTAACGGCAACCATTGATTCAACAACAACTACAGCTCTAGGAACAATAATAGGATCGTGACGACCTTTTATATTGATATCAATATTTTCCATAGATTTATTTACTGTCTGCTGTGTCATTGCAATAGAAGGAGTAGGCTTGATTGCGGCTCTAAGAACAATAGGTGAGCCGTCGCTTATGCCACCAAGAATCCCTCCGGCATGGTTTGATGTTTTTGAAATATGACCATTTTCAACTTTAAAACCATCATTATCTTTAGAACCTGTAGATGTGGCAACTGCAAAACCATCACCAATCTCAATACCTTTAACAGCACCGATGGACATAATTGCTTTTGCAAGGTTAGCATCTAACTTATCAAAAACAGGTTCACCTACACCTGTTGGCATTCCGGCTACAACACATTCGATAATACCACCAACGGAATCCATTTCAGCCATTTTCTCTTTAAGCATATCACCTGCAAGTTTAGCAGCGTTGCTATCAGGCATATACATAGGATTCTTCTGAATTTCGTCTTTATTAAAATTATTGTAATTTATAGATACGTTACCGATAGATTTAGAATAAGTCAAAATGGAAATATTAAGTGATTCTAAAATCTTAGAAGCAATGGCGCCTGCGGCAACTCTTCCTATAGTTTCGCGACCTGATGAACGTCCGCCACCGCGATAATCTCTGAAACCATATTTTTCATCAAAAGTGTAATCAGCGTGTCCCGGTCTGTAGCATTCTGCAATCTGTGAGTAATCAGCAGAATGATGATCTTTATTGTGTACAACCAAAGAAATAGGAGTTCCGGTAGTTTTTCCTTCAAAAATACCAGACAAAATCTCGACCTTGTCATCTTCGTTACGCTGTGTAGTGTATGCAGACTGTCCCGGCTTTCTTCTGTCAAGAAAAAACTGAATGTCTTCTTCACAAAGAGGAACTCCTGCAGGGCAACCGTCAACTACAACGCCAACAGCCTTTCCATGAGATTCTCCCCAAGTTGTTATTTTAAAAATGTTACCATATGTTGAACCAGCCATTTTAACCTCCGTAAATAAAATCCGTAAAAATTTTTGCCTTTCACGATTATAACAAGGAATAGGGATAATGGCAAATTGAAAATATCTGCTTGCGTTAATACTAATAAAATAATATAATAATACAATGCGTTAAAAATAATGAAATCAATGAGGTGTTTTATGTTTAAGGTTTTAGCAAAAGATGGAAATGCAAAACGAGGCGAATTTACAACAGTTCATGGCAGGATTCAGACACCGGTTTTTATGAATGTAGGAACAGCGGCCGCAATTAAAGGTGCAGTAGCTGCAGAAGACTTAAAGACAATTAAGACACAGGTAGAATTATCTAATACATATCACCTTCATGTTAGACCGGGTGATAAGGTTGTTAAGAAGTTAGGCGGTCTTCATAAATTTATGAATTGGGACAGACCCATTCTTACGGACTCAGGCGGATTTCAGGTGTTCTCTCTTGCAGGACTTAGAAAAATAAAAGAAGAAGGTGTATACTTTAATTCACATATAGACGGAAGAAAGATTTTTATGGGGCCTGAGGAAAGTATGCAGATTCAGTCAAACTTAGCTTCAACTATAGCTATGGCTTTTGATGAATGTCCTTCAAGTGTTGCATCAAGACAGTATATTGAAAATTCTGTTGCAAGAACTACAAGATGGCTTGAAAGATGTAAGAAAGAAATGAACAGACTTAACGGTTTGGAAGATACGATTAATAAGAATCAATTATTGTTTGGTATTAATCAGGGTGGTATTTATGCTGATATCCGTATTGAACAGGCCAAGGCTATAGCTGATATGGATTTGGATGGATATGCCATAGGTGGTCTGGCTGTAGGTGAAAGCCACGAGGAAATGTATAGAATTATTGAAAGTGTTGAACCTCATCTTCCAAAGGATAAGCCAATATATTTAATGGGAGTAGGTACTCCGGCTAATATACTTGAAGCAGTAGAACGTGGTGTGGATTTCTTTGATTGTGTTTACCCATCAAGAAACGGTCGTCATGGACATGTATATACTAATGCCGGTAAGTTGAATTTGTTTAATGCAAAGTATGAAACAGATTCAAGACCAATAGAAGAAGGTTGTGAGTGTCCTGCATGTAAGTATCACTCAAGAGCATATATCAGACATCTTCTTAAAGCTAAGGAGATGTTAGGCATGCGATTATGCGTCTTGCATAATTTGTATTTTTATAATACAATGATGGAGGAAATAAGAGATGCCATTGAGGCAGGAAACTATGCCGAATATAAAGCTAAGAAATTAGAAGGCTTTAAAGAAAATGACAAGAAATAGGAGGAACGAACAATGCCAATTTTAGCAGCAGGTTCTCAGGCAGCAAGCTGGGGAGTTATGGTCCTTTATGTAGTATTAATTATTGGATTTATGTATTTCCTTGCAATTAAGCCACAGAAGAAACAGGAAAAGAAACAGAAAGAAGTTATGGATGCAGTTGCAGTAGGCGATAGCATTTTAACAACAAGTGGATTTTACGGAATGGTTATTGATGTAACAGATGATACAGTTATCGTTGAATTTGGTGGAAACAAGAACTGCCGTATTCCAATGCAGAAGACAGCTATTGTAGATGTAGAAAAAGCTGAATAGTTACTATGATATAAATACAATAATATTAAAGATTGAAGTAAAGGTGTTTATGAGATTTAAGGTCTGTAAACACCTTTTTTCTGTTTTGGCTATGTTGATGGCTATGCTGATGATGTCACTTGGAATGGCATTCTTCTCAATAAGAAAAATCAAGAGATAATATAGTGTTATATTATAAAAAGAAGGCAATGGTGAACTTGTAAAGGCAAGGTTGTTGCCTTTTTTTAGTTTATTCTTTTAGCAAAACTGTTACGGAAACATTATTTAAGAAAGAAAACAAGTATGAAAAATAGAAAAAATAAAGTAGAATGTTTATTATAAATTATGAACCAGGTTAAATTTAATCAAGAAATATATTATATATGTAGGTTGATAAAATATATCATTTACGATATAATTTAAGAATTAGCGTAGACTTTTGTACTTAATTATACAGAAGCTGCTTCTTATTAATCACGATAGAAAAGAGGATACATGATGAATTTTAATGTTGCAGTAATTCCCGGTGATGGAATTGGACCAGAGATTGTAAGAGAAGCACAGAAGGTTCTTGATGCTGTTGGAACTAAGTTTGGTCATGTCTTCAACTACACAGAAGTGGATATGGGCGGGGTGTCAATTGACAAGCACGGAGTTCCACTTACAGATGAAGCATTAGCCACAGCACAGAAAAGTGACGCAGTCCTTCTTGGTGCCGTAGGTGGTGTCGTCGGAAAAGACAGTTGGTACGAACTTCCACCTAACCTTAGACCGGAGGCAGGACTACTTGCCATAAGAAAAGGACTTAATCTTTTTGCTAACCTTAGACCTGCATATCTTTACAAAGAATTAAAGGGTGCCTGTCCATTGAAGGAAGAGGTAGCAGATGCCGGTTTTGACATGATTATTGTTAGAGAGTTAACAGGTGGTCTTTATTTCGGAGAAAGAAAGACTGAAGAAGTTGACGGCGTGCTTACAGCAACAGATACTTTAACATATAATGAGAACGAAATTAGACGTATTGCAAAGAAAGCTTTTGAAATAGCAATGAAGAGAAGAAAGAATGTAATAAGCGTTGACAAGTCTAACGTGCTTGACTCTTCAAGATTATGGGATAAGGTTGTAAATGAAGTGGCAAAGGATTATCCAGAGGTTACATTAACACATATGTTAGTAGATAACTGTGCAATGCAGTTAGTTAAGGATCCAGCACAGTTTGATGTTGTTGTAACAGAGAATATGTTTGGGGATATCCTTTCAGATGAAGCTAGTATGATTACAGGATCAATTGGAATGTTATCATCAGCCAGTCTTAGAGAAGATAAGTTTGGACTTTATGAACCAAGCCACGGTGCTGCACCTGATATTGCAGGTCAGAACAAGGCTAACCCTATAGCAACAATTCTTTCAGCAGCTATGATGCTGAGATACTCATTTGATCTTGATAAGGAAGCAGATGCAGTTGAAAAGGCAGTTGAGAAAGTGTTAGAAGACAATATCAGAACAGTTGATATTATGTCAGACGGAATGACACTTGTTGGCTGTAAAGAGATGGGTGACGAGATAGTAAACAGACTTTAATAAAGTCACTTTATATGATTTTAGATTTTATAGACTATAATAGATAGACCGATTTTAGGAGGAAATAAGATGAAGAGTGATGCAGTAAAGAAAGGACTTCAGCAGGCTCCACACAGATCATTGTTTAATGCTCTGGGTATGACAGAAGAAGAAATGGAAAGACCATTAGTTGGTATTGTATGTTCATATAATGAAATCGTTCCGGGACATATGAACCTTGATAAGATTGCTAACGCAGTAAAGATGGGTGTTGCCATGGCAGGTGGTACACCAATTATGTTCCCGGCTATTGCCGTATGTGACGGTATTGCAATGGGACATGAAGGAATGAAATATTCTCTTGTAACAAGAGATTTGATTGCAGATTCAACAGAATGTATGGCTAAGGCTCACCAGTTTGATGCTTTAGTTATGATTCCTAACTGTGATAAGAATGTACCGGGATTATTAATGGCTGCAGCAAGAGTAAATGTGCCAACAGTATTTGTTTCAGGAGGACCAATGCTTGCAGGACATGTTGGAGGACATAAGACCAGTCTTTCATCAATGTTTGAAGCAGTAGGTGCCAATGCTGCCGGCAAGATGTCTCTTGAAGAATTAAATGAATATGAATGTAAGGCTTGTCCAACATGTGGTTCATGTTCAGGTATGTACACAGCTAACTCAATGAACTGTCTTACAGAAGCATTGGGTATGGGACTTAAGGGTAACGGAACAATCCCTGCCGTATATTCAGAAAGATTAAAACTTGCTAAGCATGCAGGTATGGCAGTAATGGAATTATACAGAAAGAATATCAGACCTCGTGACATTATGACAAAAGATGCTATTTTAAATGCATTAACAGTAGATATGGCACTTGGTTGTTCAACAAACAGTATGCTTCATTTACCTGCTATTGCACATGAAGTTGGATTTGATTTTGATATTTCATTTGCTAACGAAATCAGTGAAAAAACACCTAACCTTTGCCATTTGGCTCCAGCAGGTCCTACATATATGGAAGACCTTAATGAAGCAGGCGGTGTTTATGCGGTAATGAATGAATTAAGAGAACTTGGTCTTTTACATGAAGATTGTATTACTGTAACAGGAAATACAATTGGAGAAAATATTAAAGATTGTGAAAACAAGAATCCACAGGTTATCAGACCTCTTGATAACCCATATAGTAAAACAGGTGGTCTTGCAGTATTAAAAGGAAATCTTGCACCTGATGGTAGCGTTGTAAAACGTTCAGCAGTTGTAGATGAAATGATGGTTCATAAAGGACCTGCAAGAGTATTTGAATGCGAAGAAGATGCTATTGTAGCAATAAAGGGCGGAAAGATTGTACCTGGTGATGTTGTAGTTATCAGATATGAAGGACCTAAGGGTGGCCCTGGAATGAGAGAAATGTTAAATCCTACATCAGCAATTGCAGGTATGGGACTTGGTTCATCAGTGGCTCTTATTACTGACGGACGTTTCTCTGGTGCTTCAAGAGGAGCTTCTATCGGACATGTATCTCCTGAAGCTGCAGTAGGTGGACCTATTGCTTTAGTAGAAGAAGGAGACATTATTAAAATTAATATTCCTGAAATGACTCTTGAACTTGATGTTTCTGATGAAGTTCTTGCAGAAAGAAGAAAGAACTGGACACCAAGAGAACCAAAGGTTACAACAGGTTATTTGGCAAGATATGCATCTATGGTTACATCAGGTAACAGAGGAGCAATTCTTGCAATCGATAAATAAGACAAGGGAGAGGACAAGATTATGGAATTAAACGGTTCACAAATAGTAATAGAATGTTTAAAAGAACAGGGTGTTGATACAGTATTTGGTTATCCGGGCGGAACAATCCTTAACATATATGATGAAATGTATAAGCACTCAGATGAAATTACACATATATTAGTATCCCATGAACAGGGGGCAGCTCATGCAGCTGACGGATATGCCCGTTCAACAGGGAAAGTAGGAGTTTGTATGGCAACATCAGGACCTGGTGCAACTAACTTGGTTACAGGTATTGCAACAGCATATATGGATTCAGTTCCATTGGTTGCTATTACAGCTAATGTTGCCAAGTCAGGACTTGGAAAAGACTCATTTCAGGAAATTGATATTGTTGGTGCAACAATGCCAATTACAAAACATAATTTTATTGTAAAAGATATTGAAAATCTTGCAGATACACTTAGAAAGGCTTTCCGTATTGCCAAGACAGGAAGACCGGGACCTGTACTTGTTGATATAACAAAGGATGTTACAGCTAACAAGTATAATTACGAAAAACAGGAACCTGTTAAAGTGGAAAGAATTTCTGATACAATTAAAAAAGAAGACATTGATATAGTAGTAGAAATGATTAAGTCATCAAAGAAACCATTTATTTTAGTTGGTGGTGGCGCAGTTATTTCAGATGCAGCTAAGGAAGTAAGAGAACTTGCAGAATTAGTTGACGCACCTGTTTGTGATTCACTTATGGGTAAAGGTGCAATGGATGGTAACGGCGAAAGATATACAGGAATGATCGGTATGCACGGAACAAAAACATCAAACTTTGGTGTTACAATGTGTGATTTATTATTAGTTCTTGGAGCAAGATTTAGTGACCGTGTAATCGGTAAAGCTAAGGCTTTTGCTAACAATGCAAAGATTGTACATATTGATGTTGATCCATCAGAAATTAATAAGAATATTAAGGCTGACGCAAGCATCATCGGAGACATGAAAGAGGTTCTTATTAGACTTAATAGTGCTCTTACAAAACAGGATCATGCAGATTGGATGCAGGAAATTAAAGAAATGAAGGAAAAATATCCTTTAGCTCTTAACAAAGATGTTCTTACAGGACCTGCTGTTATTGATTCTTTATATAACATTACAAATGGTGATGCTATCATTACAACAGATGTTGGACAGCATCAGATGTGGGCTGCACAGTTCTATAAGTTTAAAGAACCTAGACAGCTTATTACATCAGGTGGACTTGGTACAATGGGCTATGGTGTTGGCGCATGTATTGGTGCTAAGATGGGCAATAAAAACAGAGTATGTGTAAACGTTGCAGGTGATGGATGTTTCAGAATGAACATGAATGAAATTGCAACAGCAACACGTTACAATATTCCAATTATTCAGATTGTTATTAATAACCACGTTCTTGGTATGGTTAGACAGTGGCAGACATTATTCTATGGCAAGAGATATTCAAATACTGTTCTTGACGATAGCGTTGATTTCGTAAAGATTGCAGAAGGAATGGGAGCTAAGGCTTACAGAGCAACAACAGTTGAAGAATTTGAAAATGCATTAAAAGATGCTATAGCTCTCAATATACCATGTGTTATTGATTGTCAGATAGATCAGGATGAAAAGGTATTCCCTATGGTTCCTGCTAATACAGCAATTAGTGAAGTTTTTTCAGAAGAAGACCTTGCAGAAAAAGGATATGACTGCTAATATAGATATATTAGTATTTACTAAAAATACGGAAAATGCCTGTTATGCAGGCATTTTCCTATGACATAAAAGGGAGGTTTCAAATGGCTAGAGTATATAATTTCTCAGCAGGACCGGCAGTATTACCGGAAGAAGTATTAAAGGAAGCAGCAGAAGAAATGCTTGATTACAAGGGATGCGGTATGAGCGTAATGGAAATGAGCCATCGTTCAAAAATGTTCCAGCAGATTATTGATGAAGCAGAACAGGACATTAGAGATTTAATGAATATTCCTGATAATTATAAAGTATTATTCCTTCAGGGTGGTGCTTCACAGCAGTTCGCTGCAGTACCAATGAACTTAAAGAAGAATGGCAAGGCTGCTTATATTGTAACAGGACAGTGGGCTAAGAAAGCAGCTGCAGAAGCAGAAAAGTATCTTGAGGTACAGAGAGTAGCTTCATCAGCTGATAAGACATTCACATATATTCCTGATTGTAGTGACTTAGATATTGATGATGATGTAGATTATGTATACATTTGTGAAAACAATACTATTTATGGTACAAAGTATCATGAATTACCTAATACTAAGGGACATACATTAGTAGCTGATGTATCTTCATGTTTCTTATCAGAACCTGTTGATGTATCAAAATACGGTGTGATTTATGGTGGTGTTCAGAAGAATGTTGGACCAGCAGGTGTTGTTATTGCAATTATTAGAGAAGATTTAATTCCTGAAGAAGTTGACAGCACAGTTCCTACAATGCTTCAGTGGAAGACACAGGCAGACGCAGGTTCACTTTACAATACACCTCCATGCTACGGAATTTATATTTGTGGTAAGGTATTTAAGTGGATTAAAAAGATGGGTGGTCTCGATGCAATGAAGAAGCTTAACGAAGAAAAGGCTAAGATTCTTTATGATTTCCTTGATAACAGCAAATTATTCAAGGGTACTGTAGTTCCTAAGGACCGTTCGCTTATGAATGTACCTTTTGTAACAGGTAACGAAGAATTAGATGCTAAGTTTGTTGCAGAAGCTAAGGCTGCAGGACTTGAAAACCTTAAAGGTCATAGAACAGTTGGTGGTATGAGAGCCAGCATTTATAATGCTATGCCAATTGAAGGTGTTAAGGCATTAGTAGAGTTTATGGAAAAATTTGAAAAAGAAAACGCATAAATATATTTGTGGTTAAATAAGTTAGTTTGAATTAATTAGAACCACTTATATGAAGGAGAATAGAGATGACTAAAGTTAATTGCTTAAATCCTATTTCTGAACTTGGAACAGGATTATTTAATGATAATTACGAAATGACAGATAATTTTGCTGATGCAGATGTAGCATTAGTAAGAAGTGCAGCAATGCATGACTTAGATTTACCTGAAAGCCTTTTGGCAATTGCAAGAGCAGGAGCAGGTGTTAACAATATCCCATTGGATAAATGTGCAGATAAGGGTGTTGTTGTATTTAACACACCAGGTGCAAATGCTAACGGAGTAAAAGAATTAGTGCTTTGTGGCATGCTTCTTGCATCAAGAGATATTATTGGCGGTAACAAGTGGGTTGATAATAATACGGACAATGAAAATATCAGCAAAGATATGGAAAAGGCTAAAAAGAATTTTGCCGGAAATGAAATTAAAGGCAAAAAGCTTGGCGTAATCGGTCTTGGAGCTATCGGAAGATTAGTTGCTAACGCTGCTGAATCAATGGGAATGGAAGTATACGGAAATGATCCATTTATTTCAGTCGAAGGTGCATTAAGCCTTAAGAGAGACGTTCATCTTGTAAAGACAAGAGAAGAAATCTTTAAAGAATGTGATTTCATTACAGTACATACACCATTAGTAGATGATACTAAGAAGATGATTAATAAAGAAACTATTGCAATGATGAAAGACGGAGTTGTTGTTCTTAATTTTGCAAGAGATTTATTAGTAGATGATGAGGCAATGTGCGAAGCTTTAGCATCAGGAAAGGTTAAGAAATATGTAACAGATTTCCCTAACCCTAATGTGGCAGGAGTTGAAGGCGTTATTGCAACACCTCATCTTGGAGCTTCAACTGCTGAATCAGAAGATAACTGTGCAGTTATGGCGGTTAAGGAAATTATGGATTTCGTAGAAAATGGTAATATTGTTAACTCAGTTAACTATCCAAAATGTGATTTGGGTGTTTGCGACAAGACTACAAGAATTACAGTTTGTCATAAGAATATTCCAAATATGATTGGACAGCTTACATCAGTAGTTGCTGCTGAAGGAATTAACGTATCAGATATGGTTGATAAGTCTAAAGGTGATTATGCATATGCCATTATCGATTGTGATGATCCTGCAACAGAACAGCTTGTATCAAAATTACAGGCAGTTGAAGGTGTTATTAAGGTAAGAGTTATTAAATAATACGATAATACTATAAATAAAACATAATTTTATTTTAGATGGATAAACATTTGTGTAAGAATGTATTTATCTGAAATAGTGCAATATTTAAGATGAACCGGTGTTATAAATATATAATTTTATTTCACCGGTTTTTCTAATCAAGATTATTATGCAATTTTACATGCATAGAAGGAATAAGACTTTTTGAAAGTGTAATTAGACAAATAATAAGGAGCAAAGGAATGTTTATTTTAGCCACGGAGGTTCAACAAAATATTGAACAAAATGTAGAAGAATTGGATAAGAAAGTAAGCAGATTTTCGACAGTAATAGATGACGGAATTAACAAAGCTATTGATTTTGGATTCGATTTGTTTCTTGCAATAGTAATATTTATTATTGGAAGGATTGTTCTTTCTCTTGTAAGAAAATTATTTAAGAAGATTATGAATAAATCCAATATCGATGAAGGAGTTGTTAAATTCTTAGATTCAATGATTAAGGTATTTGGTTATATTGTGATTATTATTACAATATGTGGCCAGATTGGTATTCAGACAACCTCATTTATCACTCTTTTAGGTACAGCAGGAGTTTCCATAGGTTTGGCATTACAGGGAAGTCTTGCAAACTTTGCAGGAGGTATACTTATACTTATAACTAAACCTTTTTCGTTAGGTGACTATATTATTGCAGAAGGTGTTGAGGGTAATGTTACAAAGATTGACATTATTTATACAACATTGCAGTCTATTGATAACAAAAGTATTAAACTTCCTAATGGTAAATTAGCAGATAGTGTTTTGACCAATGTTACACATCAGGAAGAAAGAAGACTAGATGTTGAAGTTGGTATAGGATATGATGATGATATTAAAAAAGCTAAGAAGATTATGGCTGATGTTATGAAGAAGTCAGAATATGGGATTAAACCGGAAGAAGAAGTTGTTGTGGTTAAGGAACTTGCAGACAGCAGCATTATTTTGGAAATGAGAATGTGGGTTAAAACTGAAGACTATTGGAATGCTAAGTTTTACTTAAATGAAAATGTAAAATATAAATTTGATGAAAACAATATTTCAATTCCGTTTAATCAGTTGGATGTAAACCTTAAAAATGTTCAATAAAAGAAAAGGTATTTATAATGAATGTAATTATATGTTTAGATCAAAATAATGGAATGCTGTTTAACAATAGAAGACAAAGCAGGGATAGAATTGTAAGAAAGAATATTTTAGAATATATTAATGGTGCAAAATTATATATGGATGAGTATTCTTTTAAGCAGTTTTCGGAAGATAAGGCAGACAATATTGTTGTATGTGATAATTTTTCTAATGTTGAAGATTCTGATTTTTGTTTTGTTGAAAAGCAGCATATTAATACGGAACAAATAAATAAACTGATTGTCTATAGATGGGACAAGATTTATCCGGCAGATGTAAGTTTTGGTATGAATAAAATTAAACTCAATCTTACAGAAACTTTAGAGTTTCAGGGATATTCCCACGAAAAGATAGTTAGAGAGATTTATGAATAGGTACATGGAGCAGGTTATGAAAAAAAGAATAAGTGCACTTTTAATGGCATTAATGTTGGCAGTTGGAATGCTTTCAGGGTGTGATAATACAAGTATTAATTCATCAGATTCAGGAAAAACTAAGGTAATATTAGCTACTGATACACAAACACAGGATGACAGTTTGAATAACAAAACACAAGTTGTAGACAATGATGACAGTGCTAATATTACAACTAAAGCACAAAAATCTAATAAAAGTGCAAACTCTTCGAAAAATGAATCAAACAAAAGCAAGGCAACAAAAAGCTCTAAGTCTACAAAAATTCCGAAATATAACGGAAAAGCATATGTAGAACTTAATGGAAATAATCCGGAATTTAAATCAAAAGAGATAACAGATAAATCTTTTGAAAAGTATGGAAGTCTTGATAGTCTTGGAAGATGTACTGTATGTGTGGCAAGTGTTGGAAAAGAAATTATGCCAACGGAAAAACGTGGTGAAATTGGAATGGTAAAACCTACAGGTTGGCGCACTGTTAAGTATGATTTTGTTGACGGAAAATATTTGTACAATAGATGTCATCTTATTGGGTATCAGTTGACAGGCGAAAATGCCAACGAGAAAAATCTTATAACAGGAACAAGATATCTTAACGTAACAGGGATGCTTCCTTTTGAAGATATGGTTGCTGATTATGTAAAAGAAACATCCAATCACGTAATGTATAGAGTCACACCTATTTTTGAAGGTAACAATCTTGTTGCAAAAGGTGTAAAGATGGAAGGATATTCTGTTGAGGATAAAGGCGAAGGAATTAGCTTTAATGTTTTTTGCTATAATGTTCAACCGGGTGTAACTATTGATTATGCAACAGGAGACAGTATAGGCAATGGAAAAGTTGAAAGTAGTTCGGACAGCAAGAAGTCAACTTCAACAGGCAGTTCAAATAAGAATACAAACGGAAGTTCAAGCAGTAGCTCCAAGAGTAATTCAAACAGTAGTTCATCAAAGAAGAATACAAGCAGTTCATCAGCTACTACAGAATATATTCTCAATATGAATACTCACAAATTCCACACTCCATCTTGCAGAAGTGTAAAACAGATGAGCAATTCTAATAAAAGTGTATACAAAGGAACAAGGCAGGATTTAATAAATCAGGGATATGATCCTTGCAAGATCTGTAATCCATAGAAATTTTGGAAATTTAATAAAACCTCACTAAGATTTAATTATGATTCTTAGTGAGGTTTTTTATTAAAAATATTAACAAAAAATATGAAAACTATTTTGTTAAAATATTAGAAAATTTTCTAATATTATCATTTTACAAACGTATTAGAAAAATCAATTTTATTTTGATAAATATTCTTTATAGATTTCAATAACTTTCTTCATAGCATCAGGTCCCGGAGCACCAATTGTTGTACGCTTATCAACGCATGTTTCTAAGCTTATAGCATCATAAATGTCATCTTCAAACACAGGACTGATAGCTTTATATTCATCTAAAGTCATATCATCAAGGGCGATTCCTTTTTCTTCACAGAAAAGAACTAACTGACCAACGATTCCGTGAGCATCTCTAAATGGTACTCCGTGGTTTACAAGGTAATCAGCAGCATCAGTAGCATTAGTAAAGCCGTTCTTTGTACTTGCTTCCATAATATCTTTGTTAAATGTCATTGTATCAATCATACCTGTAAATAAAACGATGCATCCTTTAACTGTATCAATTGCATCAAAAGATAACTCTTTGTCTTCCTGCATATCTTTGTTATAAGCAAGAGGAATACCTTTCATTGTTGTAAGGATAGAAGCAAGGGCACCATAAACACGTCCTGTTTTTCCTCTGATCAACTCTGCAATATCAGGATTTTTCTTCTGAGGCATAATGCTTGAACCTGTGCTGTATGAATCATCAATATTAACAAAACGGTATTCGTTAGAATTCCAAATACAAATTTCTTCACAGAATCTGCTTAAGTGCATCATAATAGTAGAAAGAGCACTTAAAAATTCAATTAAATAATCTCTATCTGATACAGAATCCATACTGTTAAGAGTTGGACCGTCAAAACCAAGAAGATTTGCAGTATATTCTCTGTCTAAAGGATAAGTAGTTCCTGCTAAAGCACCTGAACCTAGCGGACAAAGATTCATTCTCTTATGTATATCGTCTAATCTGCTACGGTCACGCTTGAACATTTCGAAATAAGCACCAAAGTGATGAGCCAAAGTAATAGGCTGTGCTTTCTGTAAATGAGTAAAGCCGGGCATAAAAGTTTCTGTGTTTTCCTCCATAACTTTCAATAAAGAATTAAGAAGTGTTTTTAACAAATCATTAATTTCTTCAACTTCATGTCTTGTGTAAAGTTTCATGTCAAGAGCAACCTGATCATTACGGCTACGTCCTGTGTGAAGTTTCTTGCCGGCATCGCCAATTCTTTCAATAAGATGTGCTTCTACAAAACTGTGAATATCCTCACTGTTATCAAACTGAAGAGTTTCGTTGTCAAGATCAACTCTAATGCTTTCAAGTCCTTTAATAATATCATTCATTTCATCAGTAGTAATAATTCCCTGTTTGCCAAGCATTTTAACATGTGCTAAACTTCCCTGAATATCCTGCTTATAAAATTTCTGGTCAAAAGAAAGGGATTCATTAAAGTTGTGAACTAACTGATTTTCTTCCTTAGTAAATCGACCACCCCATAATTTCATATGTATAACCTCGCTTTTAATTATTTTTGTTAAAGCGGTTTTGTGCATAAATATAAATAAATTCGCATAAAACCTATAAAATTATACCACATACTACTGGTTTTTGAAACATACTTTTGATATACTGTGCAAGGATTAATAGATAAGTAAGGAGAATGACATGGAATTTTATTTTGCACCACTTGAAGGTGTAACAGGATTTACATATAGAAACGCATATAATGATTTGTTTGATGACGTGGATAAGTACTATGCACCTTTCATATCCCCATCGATTAACGATAGATTAAAAGGAAAAGAAATAAGAGATCTTTTGCCGGAAAACAATAATAAAGGGATTAATTTGGTGCCACAAATTCTGGCAAACCGGGCAGATTACTTTATAAAGGCAGCAAATCAGTTAATTGAATTGGGCTATGATAAAGAAATTAATTTGAATGCCGGCTGCCCTTCAGGCACTGTTGTGTCTAAAAACAAAGGGGCAGGTTTCCTAAAAGATACGGAAGCAATGGACAGATTTTTTGATGAAACATTCAACTGGTTAGAGAAGAAGAACAGTGAAGGTCATAATTTATCAATATCTGTAAAAACAAGAATAGGAATGTATGAGCCGGATGAGTTTGAAAATATACTTGAAGTTTACAATAGATATCCAATTAGCCAGTTGATAGTACATCCAAGAACAAGAGAACAACTATACAAGGGGACTCCCAACATGGAAGCCTTTAAGTATGCTTTAGAAAACAGTAAGAATCCGGTTTGTTATAACGGAGATATAAACACAGTGGAGAATTATCATAGAATTATTGAGAAAATAAATGATGATTCAGAAATGAAAATTGGAAGCATCATGATAGGCAGAGGGCTTATTGGAAACCCAAATCTTGTTAATGAAATCAAAGGTGGAAAAAAGCTGACTAAAAAAATGCTAGAGGCATATCATGACAGACTATATAATGATTTTGAAAAAATAATGAAAGCAGACAAGCATTTGCTGTTTAAAATGAAAGAAATGTGGACATATATGTCACTTAACTTTGATGATTCGCATAAGTGTGCGAAACTAATTAGAAAAGCCCAGAACCTATACAAGTATAACCTGGCAGTATATGAAATATTTGAAAAATATGAGTTGAAGTAAAGTGGAATAAAAATGTTCTCTTGTACTGTAAATCGTCCAATACATTGAAGAGTTGGGAGTGGACATCTCCGTGGAAAAGTGTACCAATATGTCATAAAATAAAAAATAAGAATGTAGGTTTCCCACATTGTTATATGCCATAATTCCTACATTCTTATTTTGTAATTTGCAGTGACTTAAACCATTAATTATAACCAAACTTCAAACTACCAGTTATAACCGGACTTTAAACCATCTTCCCTATTTTTCTGACAAGATTTCAAGTATTTTATTACTTCTTTCAATGAATGCTGTCATTGATTCAGGATTAAGCGGAGTATGACTAATTACTGCAAGGTCATATAATTGCTTACACATAATATCAGTGTTTTCTCCTTCAGGGTTAGCTAAAATGTATTTAACAAGAGCATTGTTAGCATTTAATACTAATGTCTCACCTGAACCACCAAACATTGCAGGGTCCATACCGGACATACCATACATCTTCATCATATCCTGCATACGACGGCTTTCTTCTGAAACAGTAATCATTGAAGAAACTTTTTCGTCTTTAATTTTCTGAACCTTAACATCTAACTGATCACGATTTAAAGCTTTCTTAAATGTTTCTGTTAATTTTTCAGTAGCATCTTTAAGCTCATCTTCACTTATTTCTTCAGTAAATGAATCATTTAAGTCAGCATCAATTCTTACAAACTTAACATTTTCATTTTTCTGCTCAAGCTGTGAAATGAAAGGCTGGTCTATTGCATCTTTTAATACAACAGCATCAATTCCTTCAGCCTTAAACATATTTACATACTGGCTCTGCTGAACAGGATCGTTTGTGTAGAAAATAGTATTTTCATGTTTATCTTTATTTTCTTCAAGACATTCCTTAAATGTAAGATATTTGTCATCAAGATTCTTGAATAAAACATAATCAGACATCTTTTCGCAGAACTTAGTGTCTTTTAAACAACCGAATTTAATGAATGGGCTAATATCATCCCAGTATTTTTCGTATTCTTCTTTATCTGTTTTACACATGCCGGAAAGTTTGTCAGCAACTTTCTTAGTAATATAATCAGAAATCTTTTTGACAAAACCGTCATTCTGGAGAGCAGAACGTGAAACATTAAGTGGTAAATCAGGACAATCAATAACACCCTTTAAAAGCATTAAGAATTCAGGGATAACTTCCTTAATATTATCAGCAATAAATACCTGATTGTTATAAAGCTTAATTGTGCCTTCAATTGATTCATATTCTGTATTAATCTTAGGGAAGTACAAAATACCCTTTAAGTTAAATGGATAATCCATATTTAAATGAATCCAGAATAAAGGCTCTTTGTAATCTAAGAATACTTTGTGATAGAATTCTCTGTATTCTTCTTCAGTACATTCATTAGGATGTTTAGTCCAAAGAGGAGTAGTATCACTAATACTTACAGGTCTTTTTAAAATTTTTACTTTTTTCTTTTCTGGTTCAACTTCAACAGTTTCCTTAGTTCCGTCTTCCTTTTCTTTTTCTTCAGTTTTAGCTGGCTCAACAATATGCTCAATAACAGTATCTTTATCTGTTAATTCTTCTTCCATAATTGTCTGATATTCAGGTTCAGCAGAAGGGTCAGATACAAAAATTTCAACAGGCATAAAAGAGCAGTACTTATCAAGAATCTCTTTAGCTTTGAAAATGTTAGCAAATTCAACGCTGTCGTCATTTAAATATAAAGTAATCTTTGTACCACGATCAGCCTTGTCTGAGTCAGACATTGTAAAGTCCATACCATCTTCACAGTCCCAAAGAACTGCTTTGGCATCATTCTTATAAGATAAAGTTTCAATAGTTACTCTATCAGCAACCATAAATGCTGAATAAAAACCTAAACCGAAATGACCGATAATCTGGTCTTCAGAAGTTTTATCCTTATACTGTTCAAGGAAAGCTTCTGCACCCGAAAAAGCAATCTGGTTAATGTATTCGTCTACTTCATCAGCAGTCATACCAAGACCATTATCGATGAAAGTAAGAGTTTTCTCTTTAGGGTTTGCAAGAATCTGAATCTTAAATTCTTCATCGTCAGCTATTTCAGCTTCACCCATCATTTCAAGTTTCTTTAATTTTGTAATGGCATCACAACCATTAGATACTAATTCTCTGAAAAAAATGTCATGGTCAGAATACAACCATTTCTTAATAATAGGGAAAATATTTTCACTGTTAATTGAAAGACTACCCTTTTTCTTTGACATAAAAATCACTCCTTTGTTATTGTTCATTTTCAATTCTAAAGGATATTGTAGACACGTAAAAAAGAAAAGTCAAGAGAAAATTAGCACTCGATCAAGGTGAGTGCTAAAAGTTTACAGTTAGTTAACAATTTTTATAAAATCTCTGTATCAAAATGGGATTCGAGAAACTTTGAAATTGATTTATCCCAGTAATTATCAAGAGATTTATCCATTGTAAAAAGATTAAGGGAAGAACTGGTTATAATATGTATCTGATTGCTTTCGTATATAATATGAAAATAAAGACCGCTAATATTCTCTTCAGCAATAGAAGAGCCAAGTTCCCTTACGATTTTTGAATAATTAACTTTAGGAAAAGCCATAACCAACTTAAGTCGGGTAGGAACTTTTTTTCCTTTAATTATTTCAAAACAAATATTTCTTAAGTTTTTCCAGGTGGCAAAATCTTCGGTAAAGTTTTCAATTTTATCCTTATCAAAAAAAGCTTTGTTAATATGACCGTCAAAGGAGAAGGAAGAACCTGTTATTATTTCTCCGCTACATATTAAAAAAGAATCAAAAGTATCCTTTACAAGAAGGTTTTGCATAAAATTATTTATATCGTTTATTTTAATTGAAATCATAAACTAGATTATATCAAAATATGGTGTTTTTGTCTTTACTTTTTTTCTCCTTATAGTTATAATAATGTCATTGTATACTTTATTACAATAAATAGTTAAATTATGTAAACAGGCTTCCGTAGCTCAGTTGGTAGAGCAGCTCACTCGTAATGAGCAGGCCACGTGTTCGAGTCACGCCGGGAGCTTTAAATTAACGATTTTAGTAGAATTATGAAAGTCTGATGCATGGAATATTCCACTTAATCAGAATTTTAAGGAGCAGAGATGGCATATAAACCATACAAACCTAAGAAAGAAAAAGATATATATGCTAGGTATGATGGAAAGAATACCAAAGCCAACAATTACGATAGTGGAAGCGTGAAACTGTTTGGTTTCAGGTCAGGTGCAGTATATAAGATGGTTCCGGCTATTTTATATTATGCATTTATGATTTTCTATATAGGAACAGGTATTTACGGTGAACTTAGTTATTATAAATTTGAACCAATGGACTATGTAATAACCGTATTGAAATATATTTTCTTTATAGTATGGTTTTTCAGCCCGGCAATATTTTTATCCAATTTTAGATACAGGGATTCGTTGCCGTTATTTAAGAAACATGATGCCGGTTCATCAATTATTGGAATAATTATTATAAGTCTTTTCTGTTCATTTATGACTATGGTTTATAAGGAATGTATGTCAGACACTTATAAGAAATCAGTAACGGCATATGATAGTTATCTTAAGGAACAGCGAGAAAAAAAACAACAGAATACAGAGTCAGAAAGTGTTTCATTTAATGGAATAACTTATGATGTGAATAATAATAAAGTATATTTAGGGGAGGCATAAGATGAAGAATAAGAAGGTTTTGGGAATTGTTGTAGGAATTATAGTTATAATAATTGCAGTAGTTTTTATTAAAGATAAAACAGGAAAACAGACCGTTAAAGATGAAAATAACACAACTACAGTTGAAACAACAGTGATAGAGACTACAACAGAAACTAATACGGAATCAGTTCAGAAAGCAACAGTAGCCGGTGAAAAGGGAACAGTTGCAGATAATAGTAAAAACACAGTTGTTACCAACAAGAACGGAAGCAGTAGTTCAAAGACTGATGAAAAGGCAACAACTAATAAATCAGGTAAGAAAACAAAGAAGTCAACAAAGAATAACAACAGTAAGAACAGCAAACCTTCAGGCGATACATATGGAAGTTATGGACCTGGAGATAATTATGCCGTGGATATATTTGGCAATGAGTCTGAAACGACAAAGAAGAAATCATCTAAAACAGAAAAGACCACAACTTCAAAGAAGAATAATTCAGAAAATTCTAATAAGAATGACGATGGTTGGTCAGATTTCTATTAATATGGTAAACTAATTCATTTAAATAAAATTAAAATCATAAGGGAGAACACAAAGATGATGAAATTAGACAAAAAACTTAAAGTAGGTATTTTAGGTGCAACAGGTATGGTTGGACAGAGATTTATTACTTTGTTAGCAGACCATCCATGGTTTGAAGTTACAACTTTGGCTGCAAGCCCACGTTCAGCAGGAAAGACTTATGAAGATGCTGTAGGTGACAGATGGAAAATGGAAGCTCCAATGCCTGAATCAGTTAAAAAGATGATTGTACATAATGTTAACGAAGTAGAAGCTGTTGCTTCAACAGTTGATTTTGTATTTAGTGCAGTTGATATGACTAAGGAAGAAATTAAGAAGATTGAAGAAGATTATGCCAAGACAGAAACTCCTGTAGTTTCAAACAATAGCGCGCATAGATGGACTCCTGATGTTCCTATGGTTGTTCCGGAAATCAACCCGGAACATTATGAAGTGATTAAGTATCAGAAGGAAAGACTTGGTACAAAGAGAGGTTTTGTCGCTGTTAAACCTAACTGTTCAATTCAGAGTTATGCTCCTGTACTTACAGCATGGAAAGAATTTGAGCCAACAGAAGTTGTAGCAACAACATACCAGGCTATTTCAGGTGCAGGAAAGACATTTAAGGATTGGCCTGAAATGCTAGGAAATATTATTCCTTTCATTGGCGGTGAAGAAGAAAAGTCAGAACAGGAACCACTTAGATTATGGGGCAAGATTGAAGATGGTGTTATAAAAAAAGCAACAAGTCCTGTTATCACAACACAGTGTATCCGAGTACCTGTATTAGACGGACATACAGCAGCAGTATTTGTTAAGTTTGCTAAGAAACCAACTAAGGAACAGCTTATTGAAGCTATGACTAAGTTTAGTGGAGAACCACAGGAGCTTGATCTCCCAAGTGCTCCAAAGCAGTTCATCCAGTATCTTGAAGAAGATAACAGACCACAGGTTCAGTTAGATGTTAACTTTGAAAAAGGTATGGGAATTTCAGTTGGACGTTTAAGAGAAGATACAGTATATGACTACAAGTTTGTAGGTTTATCACATAACACATTAAGAGGTGCTGCAGGCGGAGCTGTTCTTTCAGCAGAACTTCTTGTTGCAAAGGGATATATTGAAGCTAAATAATTATCTTAAATGTTGATAGTTGTTAAGCTTATGTTTAAAGGCTGTCATATTGACAGCCTTTAATTATGATTTTATAAAAAGTAGAAAGAGGGAGAAAATGTACGAAAAATTATCAAAAAACGCACTTTTGAATATGTACTTTGGGACAATTACGGGAACAATAGCGGTACTTGCTATTATATTTGTGCTGGAATTATTTTTTGTTATTCCAAATAATATTGGAATATTAGTTATTTTGGGATTGATAATTGCAATAATATTGGTTTTTAACGCTATTATTAGTCCTGTTTTTAGATTTCACAGATACAGATATAAGATAGATGAGGAATCGATTGATATTATCGAGGGATATGTTTTTACAAAAAGAAATATAGTTCCAATTGAAAGATTACATAAACTACAGATTAGTCAGGGACCTTTCGACAAGCTTTGCAATGTGGCAAGAGTTAATGTTACAACTGCAGGTGGTGATGTGGAAATAAGATTTCTTGAAAATGAAAAAGCAGAAAAAATAACTGAAAGCCTAAAACAGAAAATAAACCAGATTGCAGTAGAACAGAAGAATCAAATTGCCAAAGAGCAGAAAAAACGAAATGAAGAAGAACAGAAAAACATGAATGAAACACAGGAGTAATGAGTATGGAAACAAAAAGATTTAGAAATCATTTCTCCGATGTTATTGAACAGCTGGGTGGGTTGTTAATATTTCTGTTTATTGTTGGGGTTCAGTCAATCCCGGACATATTAAGTGATACTGATGGAGATAGCAACGATGTAGTAGCTTTGATAGATAATCCTAAATATGCAATGATTGTGATTATCGTTGTGATTACAATTCTGGCAGTACTAGGTCTTATTATAGGCTTTAATGTTAGAAGATGGTATAAAACCTGGATAATAATTGGCAACGACACAATAACAGTTGAGAGAAATACATTAATAAGTGTAAAGAATACTGTTGGAATAAAGAATATTTCTAATGTTAATATTAATCAGAATATTTTTGAAATGATTATTGGAACTTGCAATTTGAAACTGGATACTAATAGCTTATCCACTGCAGATAGTACAGATATTAAGCTTATACTAAAAAAGCAACAGGGAGAAGAACTTCGAAATTATATAAATAGACGTGTTGAAGAAATTAACACAGGAACAATTCTTGAAAAAGAGGAAGAAGTTAATCCTTACGTGAAATATGACATTGAAGTAACATCAAAAGACATTATTACAAATGGTTTTTATTCTCTAAGTGCTGGAACAATACTTTTATTTTTAGGTTCTTTAGCCGGTTTTATAGCAGGAATTGTTTCGGACATGAACGATGGAAAAACAATTATTGCTTCATTAGGTGGTGCAATTACTTTAATCATTTTGATTATAGGTTCTCTTTATTCTATGGCAAAAAGTTTTCTTAAAATGTATGATTTTAAGGCAAGACGTGGAAAAAACAAGCTTTATATAAAATATGGTCTTTACAATAAAGTAGATTTTGCCATTCCCATAGACAAGATTAATGCCATTGTAGTTCATCAGACATTTATTGCAAGAATTTTCAGAAAATATTCAGCTGAAATAGTAAATGTAGGCTTAAATGATGATGATAAGGCCAGTGCCTATTTTACATTTTATTGTAGCAGGAAACAGTTAAAATCATATATTGATAAGTTATTGCCGGAATTTAGCGAAGGAATTGATGGGGATATAAAGAAACAACCTGATAAAGCCAAAATAAAATATATTGTGGATTACTTAATTAATTCTGTTATTGTTTTGATTGTTGCAGCAAGCATAATTTATTATGTAAATCCTTCAAAAGTGTTTGAAATGGCAATTGTTTCAGGTTCGGCATTTATACTTTTTTATATGTTTATAGCAAAGATTTTAAGCTTCATTACCTGTGGTGTTTTCGTTGGTGACGAATTGGTTGGAGTAAGGGAAGGTACTATGGGAACCAGATATTCATTAATTAAATATTGTAATATACAGTACATAACAATTAATCAGAACATATTGGAAGAAAAATTAAGAATTGCTAAAGGTGGTCTGCATATCCTTGCATCAATGTTGTGCGATGACTACTTAATACCTTATATGGATGAGAATGAAATCAGTTCTATTTATAATAATATAATCAAATAATAATTTGAAAATATCTTTTTGCGTATGAAAAGACATATGCCAAAAAGATATTTTTCTTTAATAAGAAAATTATTTTAAATTTAATGCAACAGTTTGAGAAATTTATTACACTATATAAATGTAAACGCAAAAAGTTAAAAGTAGGAAGAGGGTACCCGGTATGAATTTTAACAGGAAAGATGTTTTGGCGGCAACCAAAGGCAATATGCAGGCTTTCGAACAAATATACATAGATATAAACAATGATTTATACAAAATGGCTTTGTACATATTAGGAAATAGTGAGCTTGCAAAAGACATAGTAAGCGAAACAATTATTGATGCATTAAAAGGTATTAAAAAGTTAAAGTCAGCAGATGCATTTGAAAGTTGGATTTTAAAAATACTAACTAATAAGTGCAAGCAGAAACTTAATTATAAATACAATAAATTTAATGTTTTTAATCCTAACATAAAAGACGAAAGTCATATGGAAAAAGTTGAAAGCAACAGTAACATTGGCAATGCCGAAAAAACAGATGTGAAGATAGCGTTATCAAAACTAAATACGGAAGATAGAATGATTGTTTCTTTATGCGTAGTGGAAGGCTATAAAAGCAATGAGGTAGCAGAAATTCTATCAATGAATCCTTCAACTGTAAGGTCAAGGCTTAACAGAAGTCTTAGGAAGATGAAAGAGTATTTGGAGGTAGAGTAATGAATAAATCGAGCAAAAAGGTTGAGAATGAAGAAATGAAAAATAAACTAAACGATGAAATTGATGTGGAAAACATGGAAATAGCAAATCTTATAAAAAAGAACAGTAAAGATATTCCAAAGATTTCTACAGATATTAATGTGATTAATCAGATTAGAACCACAGGCAGAAAAAACAAAAATAAGATGATAATCAGACTTTGCACAGGGTTTGCAGCCTGTCTTGTATTGGTTGTTGGAACAGTTCTCTGGTATAGAACAAACAATGAAAACAAAGCAAGAGAACTGGCTTCGAGAACAGTTCATGTAGCAAAAAGCAATGAATCAAGAATGGCATCTTCTTATGATGAAATATACAAAACAATGTCAGAAAAAGCTATAGATTATAGCGATACATATAGAACTAAGGCAACAGCAAAAAGTAGTAGTTCTGATAGCACCATGTCCAGTGATGGCGTAAAGAAAAGATCAGATTCAAAAGCATATTCAACAACAAATATCCAGACAGAAGGTGTGGATGAAGGTGATGTTGTAAAAACTGATGGTGAATATATTTATATTGTAAATGACAAAAAGTCGGTAGTAAATATTGTGAAGGCACAGGGCAAAGAGACTAAAAAAATAGCAAAAATAAAGATTGAATATAACAAAGAAGATGTAAATGTAAAAGAGATATATTATGCAGATAATAAATTAATAGTAATTTCAGGTGTATATGAAGATGATGTTCTGTATGGCATAGAAGATTCGGTTAGTGGAGTAAACAACGGAAAATCCATAACAATAATATCTGTTTATGATATAACAGACAGAAGTAATCCTAAATTAATAAAACAGAACACTCAGCAGGGAGCTTTTGATTCATCAAAATTAAGTGGTAATTATGTTTATACAATATCTGAGGCAAATGTAAACATAACTGACAAAAAAGACTCCTGTGTACCTGAAATTAATGAAAAGCCAATGGATTATTCAAAAATCTATTTGCCAAACAAAATAGATGACTGCAGTTATACTGTTATAACAGTTATGGATATTAATAATCCAGATAAATTCTATGACCAGACAGCAATTGCAGGAAATGTTCAAAACGTATATGTCAGTGAAAACAACATATATTTAATTGATGATGAATATGAGGAAATAGATATTTCTGACACAAAAAAAGGCAAGAATATACTAAAAAAGAAAAATATTGGAAAATTGCAGGAATCCAAAAAAAATCTGTCAGCCAAGGAAATAAAAAAGGTCAAAAAGGCATATGGTGGAGAATATGACTGGTCAAAGGTTACAGAAACAAGAAAAATAGGATATTTTAAAAGTCAGATAAAAACAAATATTGTAAAGTATTCATATAAAGACGGAAAATTAAACTTTGTAAACGAAAACAGTGTAGAAGGATACGTAGATAGCAATCTGTCTTTTGATGAAAAAGCCGGATGCTTAAGATTTGTTTCAAGTAATAGTACCTCATCATATGCGGGAGAAAGAACAGTTCTTAAAGATGGAAAAGATAAAATAATTACCGAAAATATTGTGAACACTAACGATTATGAAAAATATTATGAGGAAGAAGTTTTAGATAATAATGTATATGTACTTGATGAAAATCTTAAAGAGGTGGCAAGTATTAAAGGACTTGCAAAGAATGAAAGTGTTTATGCAGTAAGATACTTGGGCAACTATGGATATTTTGTAACATACGAAAATACTGATCCATTATTTACAGTAGACTTTTCAGATATGAAAAATCCTAAAATCGTAGGAAAGTTGAAACTTCCGGGCTACTCAGATTATCTTCATTTCTATGATGAAAATTCAATGTTAGGACTTGGAATGGAAAATGATAAATATCTGAAATTTGAAATGTACAATGTATCTAATGGAAAGGCAAAACAGATTTCTAAGAAGGTGTTGAAAAGATATATGTATTCAGATGCCTTATATGATTATAAATCAATTATAGTAGATAAAGAAAAGAACTTAATCGGATTTAATGCAACACTTTCAAATGGTAACTACGATGATGTTTATGTTTTATACAGGTTTGAAAATAATAAATTTAAAAAGCTTGCAGAAGTTTCATTATCAGGGGAGTCTTATGCTGTGAGAGGACTTTATATAGATAACTATTTCTACATCATCACTCTGGGAAAAGACGTAAAAGTACTGGATTTAAACAATTATAAAGTGGTAAAAAAATTAAAATAAGCATCTTATCACAATCTAAACAATATCAAAGACGAAAAAAGTGAAATTTAAGTAGTTTTTGATATTGTTTTTTTTGCCTTGAATTAGTAGAATAAAAAAAGTATGCAAAAATGATACAAATAAGGACATGATAATAATTGTGCAATTAAATATTGGCACATAAAAATTGAATTACTTGTCAATTAATTTAATGAGAAGCGTAGAAAAAATAGAAGGATATGGGTATAAATAATGGAAAATAACAGAGATTACACACGAAGAAGTAGAAGAAGGAGAGAACTTACACCAAGAGAAAAACTCTTGATTGTACTAAAAAGAAATATTTATCCCATAGCATTAGTTGTAATTATTATTTTTTCGATTGTTGTAATATTACCTGCTGAAAAGTCAAGAGAGGCGAAAAAAGAAGTAACAGCATCTATTACTGAAAATAAAAATAACACAGCACAGAAGGAAACTGAAACAACAACAAACAAGAATACAAAAGTATATAAAACAATTAAGCCTAAAACAAGAACAACAGAAAAAATCGTTGCAGAGCTTAAAGAACGATCAAAACACGATGAAAAATACAAAAAGATTTATGACAGAATAGATGAATATCCAAAGGGAATGCTTAATGCAGTTTTGAACAATCCTGAAATGCAGGATTTTCTTATTGGATATCCTGACAATCAGTACACTTTAAAATATTTAAAAACACAGTCAGACGAAGCAGAAGAAACAACTTTAACAGAGACAGAAACAGTGCAGAAAACAAAACAGAATTCTAATGAGAAAATAGATTTAAGTGATGTTAAACTTACAGAAAAAGAAAGAAAAAGTGCACATCCTTTATTTATTCAGTGGGATGAAAGATGGGCTTATATCCCTTATGGTGATGAAAATATCGGTATGGCAGGCTGCGGTCCCACATGTATGTCAATGGTTATTGTAGGACTTACGCATAATTCAGAAGCTACACCGGCAGAAGTAGCCAGATACAGTGAAGAGAATGGATATTATGTTAATGGACAGGGAACATCATGGCTTTTAATGTCGCAGGTGGCTAAGAACTACGGAATAACTGTTAATCAGATGGCTGTTTCACAGATTGAGATGGAGAATGCACTTGATAACGGAAATATGCTGATTTGCTCTGTTGGTGCAGGAGATTTTACAACACAGGGACACTTTATTGTAATATACGGTTACACAGATGAAGGATTTCTTGTTAATGATCCATATTGTAAAGTAAGAAGTACAAAAAAATGGAGTTTTGACAGAATAAAAAATCAAATAAAAACAATTTGGAGATATAGTTATTAGTAAAAAGCAGAAATAATTACTTAAAAATAAAAAACTTTCGATTAAACTATGGACTATTTTGTCATTTTATGAGAAAATACAATGCGAGTGTGGGCGATAATGAAAACTCACAGATAGAGCAGTAATAATTTATTATGTTATCTATACTGCATTAACATGGATTTTAATCCATAGTTTATATTTCGAAAGGAGTATTTATTCAGATGATTTATTCAAAAGAAGTTGAAATGATGTGTCCTGTAGCTAAGGGCGCAAAGCATGAACCTGCTCCAATTCCAGAAGAAGGAAAATGGGTTCACTCAAAAGAAATCAAAGATATTTCAGGTTTTACACATGGTGTTGGCTGGTGTGCTCCACAGCAGGGTGCTTGTAAGCTTACATTAAATGTTAAAGAAGGTATCATTGAAGAAGCATTAATCGAAACAATCGGATGTTCAGGTATGACACATTCAGCAGCTATGGCAGCTGAAATTCTTCAGGGAAAGACAATTCTTGAAGCTTTAAATACTGACTT
>JABLTO010030303.1_pt1 | contig 112955 bp, 98 predicted proteins | sample 7160091 | NCBI WGS metagenome assembly JABLTO01 (sample SAMN14651225, study PRJNA627086) | human gut metagenome | isolation source: feces | host: Homo sapiens | reverse complement strand
CTAACTTGATACCGTTTTTTCGACCACTTCTACGTGGTCTGGTTTTTTACGCCTTTTTTTATTTTTGTGTTTGACTTTTATTTTTTTCAGACTTTATTTCCTTTCAAAAAACGCATACCGTCATTATATCACCGCGTGAATATTTTGTCAATTGCACCTGCCGAGGCTCTTTGCGATCGGGGAATCAAGCGCCTTCGGGTAAATTTGTCTTTCGTACTTGAAAAAATACGGCGTTAGTGGTATCATTTACGGGATAATATATAAAGAGGTATGTATGTTCAAACTTATCGGATATCTTGGAAATTATAAAAAGGAAAGCATCCTCGCTCCGGTGTTTAAGCTTGTCGAGGTCGCCTTTGAGCTTGCCGTACCGCTTGTGATCGCCGACGTGATCGACAGGGGAATCGCGGCGGGGGACAAAAGCTTCATTATAAACAGGTGCATCCTGCTCGGGATGTTTGCGCTTTTCGGGCTCGGATGCACGATAGCGGCACAGTATTTTGCCGCAAAGGCGGCGGTAGGTTCAACGACCGATCTGCGCCGTGACCTGTTCAGCCATATAGGTAAGCTGTCATTTTTGCAGCTTGACTCTTTCGGCGCGCCGACGCTGCTCACCCGGCTTACCGGAGACATTAACCAGATACAGACAGGTATAAACCTCACGCTGCGTCTTGTCCTGCGCTCTCCGTTTGTCGTTTTCGGCGCTGTCATCATGGCGTTTACCGTTGACGTGAAGTCGGCGCTTGTGTTCGTCGTCACCGTTCCGCTTCTTGCGGCGGTCGTGTTTGCCGTTATGCTCGTATGCATACCGCTTTATAAAAAGGTGCAGAAAAAGCTTGACGCGCTTCTCGGCATCACCCGTGAAAACCTCACCGGAACAAGAGTGGTGCGCGCCTTCTGCAAGGAGGACGAGGAAATAAACGATTTCGGCGAAAAGAATCGCGCGCTCACCGATATGCAGGTCGCGGTCGGCAGAATTTCCGCGGTCATGAATCCTGCGACGCTCGTTCTCATAAACATCGCCGTCGCCGTACTCATCTATACCGGAGCGCTCCGCGTCGATTCCGGAAGCATATCCCGCGGAGATGTCGTTGCTCTTTATAATTATATGTCGCAGATACTGATTGAGCTTGTGAAGCTTGCGGGGCTTATAATCAGCATTACGAAATCGATCGCCTGCGCAAACCGCGTTCAGGCAGTTCTTGATACGGAGCCGGGCACGGTGTCCGGCAAAGCAGTCTCCGCCGGGGACAGCGAATTTGACGTGGAATTCGATCACGCATCACTTTCCTACGGCGGAGCCGAGGAAGCGCTGCACGATATAAATCTGAAGATAAAGCGCGGATCGAACGTCGGAATTATCGGCTCGACAGGCTCGGGAAAAAGCTCGCTCGTCAGCCTTATTCCGCGATTTTACGATGTCACGGACGGAACTGTGCGCGTGTGCGGAAACGACGTAAAGGATTACGACCTTAAATCTCTTCGCAAAATGATCGGCACTGTCTCGCAGAAAAAGGTGCTCTTCAAGGGGAGCGTGCGCGACAATATCCGCTTCGGCAAAGAGGACGCTTCCGACGGTGAAATATGGGAAGCCCTCGAGACCGCGCAGGCGAAGGAAATGACAGAAGGCAAAAAAGGCGGTCTTGATTTTGAGCTTGAGCAGGACGGACGGAATCTGTCCGGCGGGCAGAGACAGCGCATGACGATAGCGCGTGCACTTGTCGGAAAGCCGAAAATACTGATACTCGACGATGCGGCGAGCGCGCTCGACTACGCGACGGGCGCCGCGCTCGGACGAGCTCTGCGAAATACGGATTTTTCACCGACCGTAATAACGGTGTCGCAGCGCGTATCCGCAATACGCGGCGCCGATACAGTCGTCGTACTCGACGAGGGCATGATCGTGGGAGTAGGAACACATGCCGAGCTTCTCTCGTCGTGCGAGGTCTACCGCGAAATATGCGAATCCCAGCTTGAAAAGGAGGACTGACGGATGAAAAACAAATCTGTGATCGGACGTGTTGTAAAAACCGTATCGCATTCGAAATTTCTCATTGCTTTATCTCTTGTGTTCTCCGTTGCCTCGGTAGTCCTGTCGCTTTACATTCCCGTGCTTGCCGGACGCGCGATCGACGGGATCGCGTCGGCGGGCAGCGTGGATTTCGGTATTGTGATACGTGCGCTTGTAACGCTTGCCGTGTGCGCGCTTGTGTCCGGTGTGCTTCAGTGGGTCATGACCTCCGTGAATAACCGTATCGCATACAACGCGGTGCGCGAGCTGCGTGACGCGGCGTTCGGAAGGATACAGCATCTCCCGGTGTCGTATGTCGATTCGCATCCCTACGGAGATATCGTAAGCCGCATCACGGCAGATGCCGAAGTGTTTTCGGACGGTCTCGTTCTCGGATTCTCACAGCTTTTTACGGGGGTCGTCACCGTCGCCGTCACGCTCGGATTCATGCTTTCGATCTCTCCCTCCATCGCGCTTGCCGTGGTCGTTCTTACTCCGCTGTCGCTTTTCACGGCTCGCTTTATTGCAAACCGGACGTACGATATGTTCAAAAAGCAGTCGGAGACGCGCGGCGAGCAGACCTCACTCATGAATGAGATGATCCAGAATCAGAAGACCGTTCAGGCGTTTTCCTACGGTGAGCGCGCGCTCGGCAGATTCGACGGCGTGAACGAAAAGCTGAGGAAGTATTCTCTCCGCGCAACGTTCTTTTCATCCCTTACAAATCCGACGACGAGATTTATAAACAACCTGATCTACGCTGTTGTCGGACTTGCGGGCGGACTTTTCGCCGTGGCGGGAAGAATTACCGTCGGCGCGTTTGTAAGCTTTCTCGCATATTCGAATCAGTACACAAAGCCGTTCAACGAGATTTCCGGAGTTGTCGCGGAGCTTCAGAATGCCTTTGCCTGCGCAGCGAGAATATACGAGCTGATCGACGAGGCTCCGGAAAGCTCGGACGAAGGAAAGCGAGATCTCGAGAATCCGCAGGGCAACGTCGAGTTCAGAAACGTCGCTTTCTCATACGATAAAAGCCGCACGCTGATAAAGGGATTTGATTTTTCGGCATCGGCGGGGCAGAAGATTGCGATAGTCGGTCAGACGGGATGCGGAAAAACAACGCTTATCAACCTTCTTATGAGATTTTACGACGTCGACGAGGGAAGCATACTGATCGACGGCGAGAATATCGCCGACGTTACGAGAAAAAGCCTGCGCGAGAATTTCGGGATGGTTCTTCAGGACACATGGATAAAGCACGCCACGGTAAAAGAGAATATTGCGTTCGGCAGGGAAGGCGCGAGCGATGATGAGATAATCGCGGCGGCAAAGGCGGCGCGCGCACACGGCTTCATAAAGAGGCTTAAGGACGGATACGATACCGTGATCGGCGACGACGATCTCTCCGAGGGCGAGCGTCAGCTTCTCTGCATAGCGAGGGTGATGCTTCTCAGACCTCCGGTGCTGATTCTCGATGAGGCAACCTCGTCCATCGATACGCGCACGGAGGTGAAGGTGCAGGATGCGTTTACAAGGCTCATGCAGGGACGAACCTCGTTCGTCGTCGCGCATCGCCTTTCGACTGTCCGTGACGCGGACTGCATCATTGTGATGAAGGACGGCGCCGTCTTTGAAAGCGGAACCCATGAGAAACTTCTCGGACGCGGCGGACTTTATACGGAGCTTTACAGCAGTCAGTTCAGCGCGAAATAACGATTTCGGAGGTATACCGTGCACGATGTAACTTCATTTTTTGCGATGAAAAAGGCAGTCCCCGAAAAGCTGCGTCTGTACGGCTTTTGTGAAAACGAAGGAAAGCTTTCCTTTGAGGCGGTTCTTTCGAAAAGCCTTTTTCGGATGAAGATCGATATTTTCCCGGACGGACGCGCGGCGGCTTCGGTGACCGATCCGGTTTCGGATGAAGAATATACGCTTCATCTGTCGGATATGGCAAGCGGCAGCTTTGTCGGCGGCGTCAGGGAGGACTTTGAAGCACTTCTTCGTGATATTTCGGAGAAATGCTTCGTTTCGGACGTCTTTCGCTCCGATGAGTTAAAGAAACTGATCGCATATGCGAAAAACACATACGGAAGCGATCCGGAATTTCTGTGGGAGGATTCTCCGCGATGCGCGATCCTTCGCCGCGCGGATACCGGAAAGTGGTACTGCGTTATAATGGCGGTTGCCGCGCGCAGGATAGGCATAGAGAATGACGGCGAGATCGAGATAATCAATCTTCACGGTATACCGGAGGATATAACCGCAGATGTCGGAAAGAACGGTATATATCCCGGATGGCACATGAATAAGAAGCATTGGTATACGGTCGTGCCCGACGGCGCACTGCCGTTGGATGAGCTTTGCCGCAGAGTTGACGAAAGCTATCGCCTTGCCGGAAAACGAAAATGAAAAATCCCCGCCGACGAACGTGCAGTGCGCTTTGCACCGCATACGGCGGGGGATTTTTATTTTCAAAATCAAAATATGTTTGTCCGCGGATTATAAAACGCAAATTCCGTTTTTTTCAGAGGATATACGGCGCTTTCGACGGAAAGATAATCTTGAACGAAACAATTATGCTTTCGGCAATCTGTTCTGCCGCGCTCTGCGGCGAAAAGGAATGTAAAATGAAAAGATTATCACTTGTGCTCGCGGCTCTGTCCGTGATTTTTGCAATATCGGTAAACGCCGCCGGCTGGTACTGCAAGCATGAAAAGGACGGGAAAATCCCGCCGTGCCCGACGGAGTTTTCCTATCTTACGGAATACGGCGGCGTATATATAAACAAAACGGCTGCCGAAAAGGGCGATAAGGTCGTGTATCTCACGTTTGACGCGGGATACGAAAACGGAAATGTTGAGAAGATACTCGACGTTCTCGGCGAGAAGAAGGTCTGCGGCGCGTTTTTTATCCTCGAAAACCTGATAAAGCGCAATCCCGAGCTTGTGCGCCGCATGGCAAAAGAGGGGCACACGGTCTGCAATCACACCGCGCACCATCGGAACATGTCGAATGTGTCGTCGAAGGAAGAATTCGCCGAAGAGCTTGAAGAGCTTGAAAAATGCGCGTCGGATGAGCTCGGAATCGAAATTTCGAAGTTTTACCGTCCTCCCGAGGGCGAGATAAGCCGCGACAGCCTCCGCTATGCCTCCGAGCTCGGATATACGACGGTGATGTGGAGCTTCGCATACGCCGATTGGGACAACGCGCGTCAGATGAGCGCGGAGAAGGCAAAAAGAAAAATTATCGATTCCGTTCACTGCGGCGAAATAATGCTTCTTCATCCGACCTCCGCGACAAACGCGGAAATACTCGGCGATGTTATCACGGAGCTTGCCGGAGAGGGCTACAGATTCGGATCGCTTGACGAGCTTCTTTCACCGAAGGAAGGATGAAGATGACAAAGCTTCGTTTGTTTGTGATCTCGGCGCTTGTTCTTGCTTGCGCCGTGTCTCTTGCCGCTGTGCTTGCATCGCTTCCGGGGACGGCAGCGGCGGAGGAGGACAGCGGATGCGTTCACTATTCAAATCCCGACGCCGATATGAAGCTTGCGCTGACTTTTGACGACGGACCACACCCGGAGTATACCGACAAAATTCTTGCGATCCTTAAAAAGTACGGAGTACGCGCGACGTTTTTTGTCATCGGGGAAAATGTGGAGCGATACCCCGATGTCGTCGGGCGCGTGATTGCGGACGGGCATGAGCTCGGAAACCATACATTTTCCCACGCGAACCTCTCGAAGCTCAGCTACCGGAAGGAGTGCGAGGAGATAATGTCGGCGGAAAATGCGGTCTTCGAGGAAAACGAGTACCGCACGCGCCTTCTCCGTCCGCCGGGAGGTCTTTACAACGATTCGATATTCCGTATCGCGGACAGGCTCGACTATACAGTGATACTGTGGACGATCGACACGCGCGATTGGGCGCACAATAAAGTGGAAAACATTACGAAGGAGGTTCTCGGCAAGGCGAAAAGCGGCGATATCATCCTTTTTCACGATTATATCGCAAAAAAGTCGCCGACTCCCGAATCACTCGAAAAAATAATTCCGGAATTGAAGAGGCGGGGATTTTCCTTCGTTACCGTATCGGAGCTGCTCGGCATAAGCTGACCGGGCAGCTCTTTTTATAATTTACAGATTTTTTACATTTAACATTATTGTAAATGTTTTGAAACCATACGGTAAATAATGACCCGGTGAAGCGGCTTTTTTCTCCGTATTCATTGACATTCGTATATATTAATGATAAAATAATAAACTGCGTCAGAATCGCTCAAATTGCCTGAAAAGGCACTTTCGGCGTTTAGAATAAAGCGGCGGTGAGGCGCGAAGGACATGAAGAACGGAGTTGATTTTTAATGGCTGAAAACCAGATGGTCAAGCCCCAGAAAGTCGGAAAAAAAGTGAGAATGAGCTTCTCCAAGATCGAAGAGCCCATTCAGATGCCCGATCTGCTCGAAGTGCAGAAGGGTTCATACCGATGGTTCATGGAAAAAGGAATTCAGGAGGTTCTCGAGGATGTTTCCCCGATCGTTGATTATTCGGGAAATCTCTTTATCGACTTTGTATCCTTTTCCATTGACGAATCCAAAGTAAAATATCCCGTTGAGGAGTGCAAGGAACGCGACGCAAACTATGCGGCGCCGCTCAAGGTCGATGTGCGTCTCTCGAATAAGCTGACGGGCGAAGTCAAGCAATCCGAGATATTCATGGGCGATTTTCCCATAATGACGGACAAGGGAACTTTCGTTATAAACGGAGCGGAGCGCGTTATCGTTTCGCAGATCGTTCGCTCTCCCGGAATCTACTATTCTTCGGATATCGACAAAACCGGCAAGCACACCTACGCCACTACGGTGATCCCGTACCGCGGCGCATGGCTTGAATACGAGACGGATGCAAACGATGTTTTCTATGTGCGCATCGATAAGAACCGCAAGATCCCCGTGACCGTGCTTATCCACGCGCTCGGAATCGAGTCCGAAGCCGAGCTTTGCGATATGTTCGGAGACGAGGTAAAGCTTTCGGCGACGCTTGACAAGGACGAGACCGTCGGACTTGCCGTTGAGAACAACACGAGCATCCGTGAGGAGGCTCTCAAGGAGATATACAAGAAGCTTCGTCCGGGCGAGCCTGCGATTGTTGAAAGCGCCGAGATACTTATAAACAATTTGTTCTTCGATCCAAAGCGTTACGATCTCGCCCCCGTCGGCAGGTACAAATACGATAAAAAGCTTTCCGTCGCAAACCGTGTACTCGGACAGACGCTGTCGCGTCCCGCGATAAGCCCCGTTACCGGCGAGATCGTGTTTGAGGACGGAAGAAAGATAACCGAAGAGGATGCGCGCGAGATTGAGCGCGCCGGCGTCAACGAGGTTTACGTCCGTCTTGAGGACGGAACCGAGGTCAAGGTGTTTTCCAACATGACGGTTTACCCCGCCGATGTTCTCGGCTACGACCTCACCGAGGCGGGCATCGACGAGAAGGTCCGCACCGACGTGCTTCTCGAGATCATGGAGGAGGCAGAGGGCGAGCGCGAGGAAGTGATTGAGCTTGCACACCGCCGCCGCGGAGAGCTTTCACCGAAGCATATTACCCGCGAGGATATCCTTTCGTCGATCAACTACCTCCTCTGCCTTTCGCACGGCATCGGTACCACCGACGATATCGACCATCTCGGCAACCGCCGCCTGCGCTGCGTCGGAGAGCTTCTCCAGAATCAACTCAGAATCGGTCTTTCCCGTATGGATAAGATCGTCAAGGAGAGAATGACCGTTCAGGACAACGAAACGCTCACTCCTCAGACGCTCATCAATATCCGTCCCGTTGTAACTGCAATACGCGAGTTCTTCGGATCGTCGCCGCTGTCGCAGTTCATGGATCAGAATAACCCGCTCGCAGAGCTTACGAACAAGCGCCGTCTCTCCGCACTCGGTCCCGGAGGGCTGAGCCGCGACCGTGCATCGTTCGATGTCCGAGACGTTCACTATACTCATTACGGTCGTATGTGCCCGATCGAGACTCCGGAAGGACCCAACATCGGACTTATATCGTCACTCGCAACGTATGCACGCATAAGCAAGTACGGCTTCATCGAGGCTCCGTACCGCCGCGTTGACCGCGAAACCGGCGTCGTCACCGACGAGGTCGTGTACATGACGGCTGACGTTGAGGATAAATACATTATCGCTCAGGCAAACGAGCCTCTCGACGAGAATCACCGCTTCGTGAATAAGCGCGTTGCGGCGCGCGACCGCAACGAGATCATCGAGGTTGAAGCATCCCGCATCGACTTCATGGACGTTTCGCCTAAGATGGTGGTTTCCGTTGCGACTGCAATGATCCCCTTCCTCGAGAACGACGATAACTCCCGAGCACTCATGGGATCAAACATGCAGAAGCAGGCGGTTCCGCTTATGGTTACGGATTCTCCGATTGTCGGAACCGGTATGGAATACAAGGCTGCCGTTGACTCCGGAGTTGTCATAGTTGCGAAGAATCCGGGTACGGTTGAGACCGTAACGTCGGATCAGATCGTCATCCGCCGCGAGGACGGCACGAAGGACACCTACCACCTTATAAAATTCAAGCGTTCCAATCAGGGAACGTGCGTAAATCAGCGCCCGATCGTCGACGTCGGCGAGAGCGTCGATGAAGGTCAGGTCATTGCCGACGGTCCCGGCACCGCAGATGGTGAGATTGCACTCGGTAAGAACGCACTTGTCGGATTCATGACATGGGAAGGCTATAACTACGAGGACGCGGTACTTCTCAACGAGCGTCTTGTGCGTGATGACGTTTACACCTCGATCCATATCGAGGAGTATTCCCACGAAGCGCGTGACACGAAGCTCGGTCCGGAGGAGATCACCCGCGAGATCCCGAACGTCGGCGAAGACGCACTCAAGGATCTTGACGCAAACGGCGTTATCAAGATCGGAACAGAGGTTCGCGCAGGCGACATTCTCGTCGGTAAGGTAACTCCTAAGGGAGAGACCGAGCTTACCGCCGAGGAAAGACTTCTCCGAGCGATCTTCGGCGAGAAGTCGAGAGACGTGCGCGATACTTCGCTCCGCGTTCCTCACGGCGAAAACGGAATAATCGTCGATGTCCGGGAGTTCTCCCGCGAGAACGGCGACGAGCTTGCCCCCGGCGTAAACCGTGTTGTCAGGGTATACATCGCACAGAAGAGGAAGATATCCGTCGGAGATAAGATGGCGGGACGTCACGGAAACAAGGGTGTCGTTTCCCGTATACTTCCTCCCGAGGATATGCCCTTCCTGCCCGACGGCACTCCGCTTGATATCGTGCTCAACCCCCTCGGCGTTCCTTCACGAATGAACATCGGTCAGGTGCTTGAGGTTCACCTCGGTATCGCGGCAAAGCGTCTCGGCTGGAAGATAATGACCCCCGTATTCGACGGTGCAACGGAGAAGGATATTACCGAGTGCCTCAAGATGGCGGGACTCGAGCGTGATGTTCTCCCCGGCGAGCGCACCGACGGAAAGACGACCTTTACCGTTACCGATCCCGTCACTGGCGAGGAAAAGCAGAAGATCGTCGACGGAAAGACGATCCTCTACGACGGCAGAACGGGCGAGCCTTTCGACAACCCTGTAACCGTTGGAATCATGTACTACCTCAAGCTCCATCACCTTGTTGACGATAAGATCCACGCACGTTCGACAGGTCCTTACTCCCTCGTTACGCAGCAGCCGCTCGGCGGTAAAGCGCAGTTCGGCGGACAGCGTTTCGGAGAAATGGAGGTTTGGGCACTCGAGGCTTACGGCGCGGCTTACACGCTTCAGGAAATCCTCACCGTCAAGTCCGACGATGTTACCGGACGTGTCAAGGCTTACGAGGCAATCGTCAAGGGTCAGAACATCCCGACTCCGGGCGTTCCCGAGTCCTTCAAGGTCCTTGTCAAGGAGCTTCAGTCTCTTGCTCTTGATATCCGTGTCCTCGACAAGGACGGAAACGAGATCGAGATGACAAGCTTTACCGACGATGCTCCGGAAGCGCCGAATATCCCCACGGGTCCCGACGTGACCGAGGCCGATCTCGGCGAAAGCGTTGAGACGGACGATCTCTACAATTCCTTCACGGATGCGGATTTTGACAGCGATAACGCATCGGACGACAGCGACTCCGATGACGAATTCGTCGATTTCTGATAATTCCGGCACGCGATGCGTGATCAAAGTAATAAGGAAGAGGTATAATGCCGATGGAAAACAACCATACGTTTGATTCAATAAAAATCGGTCTTGCGTCGCCGGAGATGATCAGAAGCTGGTCATACGGCGAGGTGAAAAAGCCCGAAACCATAAATTACCGTACTCTGAAGGCGGAGCGTGACGGTCTCTTCTGCGAGCGTATTTTCGGACCTACGAAGGATTGGGAATGCCTTTGCGGAAAGTATAAGCGCATCCGTCATAAGGGAAAGATCTGCGAGAAGTGCGGAGTTGAAGTAACGCAGAAGAAGGTTCGACGCGAGAGAATGGGTCATATCGAGCTTGCCGCTCCGGTATCGCACATTTGGTACTTCCGCGCGATCCCTTCGAGAATGGGTCTGCTTCTCGATATTTCTCCCAGACTTCTCGAAAAGGTGCTCTATTTCGCACAGTATATCGTTATCGACCCCGGCAATACTCCCTTGGCGAAGTATCAGCTTCTCAAGGAGAGCGAGTACAGAAGCTACTATGAGAGATATGAGGATGATTTCCGCGTCGGAATGGGCGCGGAGGCGATAAAGGAGCTTCTTGCGGAGCTTGATATCGAGGCGATATCAAAGCAGCTCAAGGAGGAGCTCGAAAAGGCTAGCGGACAGAAGAAGGTTCGCATTATCAAGCGTCTTGAGGTTGTCGAGGCATTTCGCACCTCGGGCAACCGCCCCGAATGGATGATCCTCGACGTCGTTCCGGTAATTCCTCCGGAAATACGTCCTATGGTACAGCTTGACGGCGGACGCTTTGCATCCTCCGATCTAAACGATCTCTACCGCCGCGTAATCAACAGAAACAACCGTCTGAAAAGACTTCTCGAGCTACGCGCTCCGCTTATCATCATAAGAAACGAAAAGCGCATGCTTCAGGAAGCCGTTGACGCGCTTATCGATAACGGCAGACGCGGAAAGCCCGTGACCGGCCCTTCAAACAGACCGCTCAAGTCGCTCTCCGAAATGCTCCGAGGTAAGCAGGGACGCTTCCGTCAGAACCTTCTCGGTAAGCGAGTCGACTACTCGGGACGAAGCGTTATCGTCGTCGGACCGAACCTGAAGATCTATCAGTGCGGTCTGCCGAAGGAGATGGCGCTTGAGCTGTTTAAGCCGTTCGTTATGAAGCGCCTTGTTGAGACGCAGAAGGCGTCGAACATCAAGGAAGCAAAGAAGAAAGTCGAAAAGGTGAACGTCGAAGTCTGGGACGCTCTCGAGAATGTTATCAAAGAGCATCCCGTGCTTCTCAACCGTGCGCCTACGCTTCACCGTCTGTCGATCCAGGCGTTTGAGCCCGTGCTCGTCGAGGGTAAGGCGATAAAGCTTCATCCGCTCGTTTGTAAGGCGTTCAACGCGGACTTCGACGGCGACCAGATGCCTGTTCACGTTCCGCTTTCCGCAGAGGCTCAGGCAGAGGCAAGATTCCTCATGCTTTCCGCGAACAACCTCCTCAAGCCCGTCGACGGACGTGCGATCGCCGTTCCTTCTCAGGATATGGTGCTCGGTTCGTTCTACCTGACGCTCGATAAAGCGGGAGAGCCCGGCGAGGGCAAGGTGTTCCGCGACTTCAACGAGGCGATGATGGCGTATCAGAACGGACTTCTCGGACTTCACGCGCCGATCAAGGTCCGCGTTGAGAAGGAGATTGACGGCAAGCTCGAGAGCCGCATAATCGACGCTACTCTCGGACGTCTCATCTTCAACCGCAACATTCCTCAGGATCTCGGATACGTTGACCGTTCCGATCCCGCAAAGCTTCTCGATCTTGAGATCATGTTTGTTACCACATCCGGACAGCTCGGAAAGATCATCGACCGCTGCATCAAGGTTCACGGCTTCAACACCACCGCCGCGATGCTCGACGCGATCAAGGAAATGGGCTACAAGTATTCGACCCGTTCCGGACTTTCGATCTCCGTTGCGGATATGACTATACCGAAGGAAAAGTATACGCTTATCGAAGAGGCTGAAAAGAAGGTCGAAATGATCTCCAAGCACTACATGCGAGGCGAACTTTCCAACGAAGAGAGATACAACAACGTAGTAAAGGTGTGGGAACAGACGACTGCCGATGTCGTTACCGCACTTCAGGACAACTTTGACCGCTACAACCCGATCAAGATGATGTCGGATTCCGGAGCGCGAGGAAGCATGACCCAGATGCGTCAGCTCGCAGGTATGCGAGGACTCATGTTCGATACCAGCGGTAACACGATGGAGATACCGATCAAGTCGAACTTCCGTGAAGGTCTTAATATCCTCGAATACTTCATCGCAGCGCGCGGTGCGCGTAAATCCCTTTCGGACACCGCACTTAAAACGGCAGACTCCGGATACCTCACGAGACGTCTTGTCGATGTATCGCAGGAGGTCATCATCCGCGAGGAGGACTGCGGAAGTACTCACGGTATCGTGGTATACGATATCAAGGACGGCAAGGAAGTCATCGAGCCGCTCCGTGACAGACTTCTCGGAAGATACACTGTCGGTGCGGTCGTTCATCCCGAGACCGGCGAGGTCATCGCCGAGGCGAACACCATGCTTGACGAGGCGACGATCTCGAAGATCATCGATGCCGGCATAGAGCGTGTCGAGATACGCACCGTGCTTCAGTGCCGCGCGCGTCACGGCGTATGCGCACACTGCTACGGCTCCGATCTCGCACATTCCACTCCCGTTACTATCGGTGAGTCTGTCGGTATCATCGCCGCACAGTCCATCGGTGAACCGGGCACACAGCTTACGATGCGTACCTTCCATACCGGAGGTGTCGCAGGCAGTAACATCACACAGGGTCTTCCCCGAGTCGAAGAGCTCTTTGAGGCGCGCAAGCCGAAGAAGACTTCCTTTGTGGCGGAGAAGTCGGGTACTGCGTTTATTCACGAAGCGAAGAAAATGCGTACCGTCAAGATCCTGCCCGACGACGGAAGCGAGCCGCTTGAGTATTCCGTTCCCTTCGGAACCAAGATCACTATCGAGGACGGTCAGTACCTCTCTGCGGGAGACGACTTTACCGAAGGCTACAAGAGCCCGGCAGACATTCTCCGCATAAACGGCATCGACGCGGTTTACGATTACATCATCCGCGAGGTGCAGAGAGTGTACCGTTCACAGAGCATCAATATCAACGATAAGCACATCGAGGTAATCACACGTCAGATGACCAGAAAGGTCAAGGTCGAGGATTCCGGAAACACTCAGCTTCTCTCCGGCTCGACGATCGACCTGACCGAGTTCCTTGCCGAGAACGAGGCTATTCAGGCGCGTATCGACGCGGGCGAAAGAGACCTTCTCCCCGCAACCTCGTCTCCCGTACTCCTCGGAATTACGAAGGCTTCGCTTCTCACCGAATCCTTCCTTTCCGCGGCATCCTTCCAGGAGACCACCAAGGTTCTTACCGAGGCGGCTATCAAGGGTAAGGTCGACCACCTTATGGGACTCAAGGAGAACGTTATTATCGGTAAGCTGATTCCTGCCGGAACAGGTATAGAGCAGTACCGCTCGGTACGCATCGAGGATAACTCCTCCGATGACGCTATTCTGAACGAGCTTTCGATGGTTGCATCCCTGAGCGAGCGTGAGGAAGAGGACGAAGACGATAATCTTCCGAACGGCGAGGGTGATGATTTCACCGACGATGAGCTTGACGATGAGGATATCGATTCCGACGAAGACGAAGATGAAGACGAGGACATTGATTCCGACGACTTCACCGACGAAGAAGAATAACCGAAAAGAGCGCAAAACGGAATTTCCGTTTTGCGCTCTTTATATGTGCTTCCGCTCACTGTCCGTATGATCTTGTCGGGCGTGATTCTCCCACGGTTGTTGGCATACGGCGTGAATCTTTCGCCGGACCAATATGCCGACCGCGGCGGATGAGCGGACAGCATTGTAACGCTTTTTGCCCCGCCTCATTCGGACGGAGCGAAAAATAAATCGGTCGTTTGACGTAATTACGGTAAACGACCGATTTTCGATTTTATCTGACTTTACGGCGAGACGCTGTATCTCTCTTAAATGATGCGGATTTTGCTTAAAAGCTTCCGCCGCCTCCGCCGTGGGTCGAGCCGGATGAAGAAGTATGCGTACTGCTTCCGCCGCTGCTGCTGTCGTCATCCTTTGGGATCTCGGTCCGCGTAACGGTATTGTACAGGAAGAGATCGCTGCTTTCTGTCAGATCGAGGCTGCCTTCTTTGAGGTAGCTGTTTGCAGAATTCTGCGGTCGGACGGTCTTGAGTTTGCGCTTCATTCCTCCGACAATGATCGAAGCGATAATGAATCCTATAATGATCGACAGCAGGATCCAAATCTTCGAAAGGGGCGCACGCGGCAGAGTTCCCGTGTCGTAAGGCTCGCTGTCATTTGCGCGGTTTATGAATTCGTCACATTTATCCGCGAAGGTGTCGAAGGCATCGAAATAATTTTTCGCGGAAAGATCGTCCTTGAAGCAGCCGCCGATATAATCTATCCTCGCATCCGTGAAGACATCTATTGCATAGCCTCGGGTCGACATCCAATAATTGCGCGAATCCATATCGACGAGAAGCAGTATCCCGTCTTTACTTTTGCCGTATCCGTATCCGTTGTAGTCGAAGTAATCATCGGCAAAGTCGCGTATCGATTTGCCGCCGAGTCCGTTTTCGGTCACGATTACGACATCGAGTTTCTGCCTTGAGCTGATTTCGCCGAGCTTGGCGGTGAGAGTGCGCTTTTCCGAACCGGAGAGAAGACCGGCATCGTCCACGAGGCGCGGCGGCTGGGTTTCGGCGCTTTCATTGCCCGCCGCGTCGGCTTCTGTCGAATCGGCGGAATCACTTTTGTGAAGCTGAACAAAATAATCCTCGGCTTCCGCTATGTATTCCTCTATTCCATCGACGTAGCCGCTGCCGTCTGCGAATTTTTCGAAGAGGATCTCCTCCTCGTCGTCCGTTATCACTGCTGCATCGCCGCGTGAGCGTATGTACCAGAAGGTTTCGTTGACCGCAAGAAGAACGGAATGTCCCGAGCCGCCCATCGGTGCTTCCTCGGCATAATCCGCGATTTCATTGTCATCCGCTTTGTCGGTCAGAAGAAACATTATTTCAATGCCGCATTTTTCGGATGCCGTCAAGGCAAGATCGTTGAGACTGCCGAGATCGTGGCGCGATATCGAGCCCGTTTCGTCAACTATAAGATCGTCGGTGGGATCAAGCGCGACCGCAGGGAGGGCAAGTGAAAGCGTAAGCGAGACAAGGAGGAGAAAAGCAAATAATTTTTTCATTTCAATTCCTCCTTAAAGAATATCGAGAAACCAGAGAAGCCACGCCGCAGCGTAAACGGCGGCAGAAAAAGCCGCAGTGAGAATCAGTTTCCACCTTCGCGCCGCCGCCTTATCTACCGGCAGATCACCGACAAACTTTCCTGTCTGTCCGTTCATCGCAAAGGTGTATTTTTGACCCTTCCATGTGGTGTTCAGAATCCACACGGGGTAAAGCGCATACTTCGCTTTGCCGCCGTGAAGCTGTACGCTGCTGCTCTCTGCGGTCACGGTGTCGTATCCTTCGACGGTCGAGGCGAACGCCTCTTCCGCGGATTTCTTCACGCGCTCGTTCGCGCGTTCAATGCTTTCGTCCGCTCCGACGTCGTATTTGTCTGCGAAATATCCCGCAAGATACGCCGTCTGAAAACCAACCGCGTCCGAAAAATCGTAAGGCTCGATCGATTCCATGAGATCGTCCGCCATTCTCGACGAGCCGTCCACGGGGACGTGCTCGAATCCGACGCTGCCGCCGCGGTGTACGAGAAAGTGGCTCGTCTCGGTGTAGTTGTATTCGCTGTCGCTCCAGCACCTCAGCTTCGTGGTGCGGTATCTGACACGGGCATCCGCGTCGGTGTCGAACAGCCAGAACGGAACGTACACGCCCTTGATCTCGTCGATGTGGTTCTGATCCTTGAATATCTTCGGCAGAAGCCGCTTGCCTGTCAGATGCTTCTGAAGTCCCGCCTTTGCCGCGTTCTTATCAAGCTTGAACGGGATCACAAAGTCGGGTCTGAGCGCTCCCGAAAACTGTCCCATCATTACGACGGGATTTCCGCAGAACGGGCATGAGGTCGCCGCGGTGTTCGCATCTCCTACGATCTCGCCGCCGCAGGACCTACATATGTACGAACGCAGTCCGTTCGCCTCTCCCTCCTGCCATTCGCCGCCCGCCGAGGTTTCCCATTCCATGCTGTCCTGTTCATCCTTCAGACCGGCGTCGTAGCTTGCCAGCGTCTCCATATCAAATTCCGTATCGCAGTACGGGCATTTCATCTTCTGAAGACTGCTGTCAAATTCTATCGCACCGCCGCAGCACGGGCATTTGTATTCTTGCAGTGTTGGCATTCTATCCTCCTGTTGGCATTTTGTATCGGATGTGAAGCCGTATTCCACGGCTGCACATCAGCCGCTTCACGCGCTCGCTCCGGCGTGATCGGCGATGTAAGACCGAAAAGCCTTGACACCGCCGCATTTTATTCCTTGCCGGACCATTTGCGAAAAATTACTTCCGGTCGCTCTCGTCAAAAGGATCGCCGCATTCGGGGCAGAACTTCGGAGGATGCGCGGGGTCCTCGGGCTCCCAGCCGCATTTGTCGCAGCGGTAGAGAGGCGCGCCATCGGGCTTCTTTGCACCGCAGTTTTCGCAGAATTTACCCTTGTTCAGCGTGCCGCAGGAGCACTTCCATCCATCCGTATCCGCAGGCTTCGGAGAACCGCATTCGGGGCAGAAATTCCCGGTCACGACCGCGCCGCAGGAGCATTTCCAACCATCCGCCGACGGTGCGGCGGGAGCAGCCGCGGCCTGCTGCTGAGCCTGCTGATTCTGCTGACCCATTGCGAAAAGGTTCTGCGCATTCATTCCGCCTCCCGCATTCATCGCCATGCCCATACCCATGAAGCCTGTCATGGCACCTGCCTGATTGCCCGCTGCCGTCTTCATGGCATCCGCCTGGGCGCCAACCAATGTTGCCGCCGCCATGGTGGGGTCTCGCATTATTGCCGCACGCTGTGCCTGCTTGATCATTTCGGCATCTTCCTCCGGCAGCGTGACGGAGCCGAGCGCGATGCTTACTACCTTGAGCCCGCGCAGCTCGCCCCATTTGGTAGAGAGCGCCGTGTTCATGGCTTCTTCGAGATCGGTATTGTGGCTGACGATCTGATTCGGACGCAGTTCAAGATCGGACAGCTTGCCGAACGCGGGCTGAAGCGCGCTGACAAACTCGGTCTTCAGCTGACCGTCAAGCTCGTCGCGGCTGTATTCCTGCTCCACGTTCCCGCACACATTGGTGTAGAAGAGCAGGGGATCTGCGATCTTGTAGGAGTATACGCCGGAGCAGCGCACCGAAACGTCTAAGTCAAGTCCGATCTTCGAATCGACCACGCGGAACGGGATGGGGTTAGGCGTGCCGAATTTGTTGTCGATCAGCTCCTTGGTGTTGAAATAGTAGACACGCTGATCCTTTCCGGTGTCTCCGCCGTAAGTAAATCGTTTGCCGATTGTCTTGAACGTCTCCTTAATGCTCTCGCCGAGATTTCCCGAGAAGATCGAAGGCTCCGTCGAGCTGTCGTATGTAAATTCGCCGGGCTCGGCGCATACCTCGACGACCTTGCCCTGCTCGACGATGATCATGCACTGACCGTCGGCGACGGCAATGCCCGATCCGTTCGATATGATGTTGTCGCTTCCTTTTGTGTTTGACGAGCGTCCCCCGACCCGTTTTTGTCCTTTTGTTACAAGCACCTCTTTCGGTATCGATTCACAGTAGAAAAATTCCTTCCACTGATCTGCAAGCGTGCCTCCGAGGGCACCGATTCCCGCTTTGATAAGTCCCATTTTGTAGTTCTCCTTCCCGATTTTCGTAAGAATTTTTGTCGGATGATTCGTTTCTTCTGTGAGACTATTATAAAATAATGAAGCTGCGTTGTCAATCGCTATCGCCTTCATCCGTAAATTTTATTTTGAAGATATTGACAAAACGAATTTTATTTCGTATAATTAAAACAAATGTTTCAGAACGTACTGCTCTGAAAGGTTCTTTGAGACAGGAGAGAAAAAATATGCCGCCGAAACCTAAGTTTACAAAAGAAGAGATCGTCGATGCAGCGCTCGATATTGTTTCGCGTGACGGCGTCGAAGCCATGACGGCGCGTGAGGTCGGCGAAAGACTCGGCAGCTCGGCACGCCCTATTTTCACCGTGTTCAGCAGTATGGAAGAACTTTACGGAGAGGTACGCAAGGCTGCAATGAGGAGATTTGAATCGTATTCGGAAAAGGCGGCGGACGTGCAGCCCGTTTTTAAGCGGGTGGGAATGCAGATGGTGTTGTTCGGCGTGGAAGAGCCGAAGCTTTACAGGCTTCTGTTCATGCAGGAGCACAACAGCGCCGTCACCTTCGACGATGTGTTCGGCGAGCTCGGAACGACCGCGGATATGTGTATAGACGCTATATGCGGCGATTACGGCTTGGACCGCGAAACGGCGAAGAAGCTTTTTGAAAATGTGTGGATATACACCTTCGGGGTTGGCGCTTTATGTGCTTCGAAAATGTGCAGTTTTTCAAAAGAACGCCTCAGCAGCATGCTGACAACGGAATTCAAGGCTATGATGATGCTTGTCAAATCCGGCGGAATCGACTGAGGAGCTTCTTTGATGAAATACACAGACAATCGCCGCACGGTATCGGACGGCGGAGAATATGATGAATCCCGGCCCGATATCAGCCTTTATTACGAAGAATACGGGGACGGAAGTCCGCTGATACTTCTCCATGGTAACGGAGAGGATCACACTTATTTTTCTTCGCAGACGCCTTTCTTTGCGAAGAAATTCCGCGTTATAACTCCGGATACAAGAGGTCACGGAGCCACGCCGCGCGGCGAAGGGGAGTTCACTCTGAACCGCTTCGCGGACGATCTGTACCGCTTTATGACCGAAAAGGGTATCGCAAAATCTCACATACTCGGCTTTTCGGACGGCGCGAACATTGCGATGATCTTCGCTTTGCGACACCCGGAGATGACGGATCGGCTTATCCTGAACGGCGGAAATCTTTCGCCCGACGGAATACGGCGCACGACGCAGATTCCGATCGAGATCGGGTATCGGATCGCACGCCGCTTTGCGGGAAAAAGCGCCGACGCGAAGAAAAATGCGGAGCTTCTCGGGCTTATGGTGAATGAACCTCACATATCGCCGGAGAGCCTTTCGGGGATCACCTCGCCGACGCTTGTCATTGCCGGAACGCGCGATCTCGTGAAACGGCGCCATACCGAGCTGATCGCATCGTCAATCCCAAATTCGCAGCTTTGCTTTGTCCGCGGCGATCATTTCGCGGCAAGCCGCAATCCTTCGGAATTCAACGAAGCCGTCATGCGTTTTCTCGGCGGAGAGGAAGGTGCCGGGATGCATGAATTAAAATATGTGACAAAACAATAATTATTAGCCGAAACGGTGTTTTTTCAAAAAAGCACCGTTTTTCCGGTGCGCTCGGCATGCGTTACAACATGGTGGTGAAAGTCCACTACAGGCATGGCGGTAGGAACTGTTAGCAGATCTTGAAACCGCACGCGCCGCTCTCGAAGGGCATACGCCGGCGTTCTGCAAGAACGGCGAAGTTATAACGAGCGACGGACGCGGCGTATCTCCGATGCTCGGATTTATCCGCGAAGGGAAGGACTTTGCCGGGTATTGCGCCGCCGATCGCGTAGTCGGGAGAGCGGCTGCAATGCTCTTCGTGAAAGCGGGAGTGCGTGCGGTTTTTGCGGATGTCATGTCCGTCGGCGCAGAGCGGCTTCTGAAGGCGCACGGAATTGAGACGGGCTGCGATACGGATGATATCGACGGCGGAGTGCTCAGAATAATAAAGAAAGCGGATGAAATGAAAAAATTCCGGAAATGAGCGAAAAGGACCGATGAGGATAACTCATCGGTCCTTTGGCTTGGGATTTGTCTGCGGGAAATCCGCGATTCGGAGGATAAAGCAGGTCATCCGAATTTTACGGATTTCGCCCATTCGGAGATCTGCGCGCGGCACGGCTCCGCGTTTTCGTCGGATACCGCAAACTGCACCATCCAGAATGCGTCGTCGGTTTTGTATATGTAGGGGAAATAACGGTACGTTTCGTTTGTGTCGGCATTGGTGAATTTGTATTCGATATACGTCAGATCGCCGTCGGACTTTACCTCCGCATTGTCGAGATTGTTGCTTTCCTTGGTGAGCTCGGCATAGTCTTCGGCGGTACAGTCCTGCAATCCTTCAAAGGACGAGAAGTCTTCCTTCGACACGAAAACGACAATATTTTTCGAAGAGTATGCCGCAAGGTAGCCGTCTACGTTCTCCTCGGTGAAGGCTTCGGTGAGCGTTATGCCGAATCCGTCCGTCGAAAAATCCTTTTTTCTGCTTTGCCTGCCGGAAAGCAGCGCGGTCGATGCGGCAACTACTATTGCGATTCCGACAATGACGGAAATTATCATGACCGCCGTGCCGCGACGCCCCGATTTCTTTCGCCGGGATTCGGCGGAATCGTTGTTGTCGAATCGGAATGAATTTCCGGAGGAGAGACTGAATCTGTTTCGTCCCGAAAGAAAGACGTCTTCGCTGCCCGCGGGAAGGGCATAGCAGTCGAAGCAGAAGCTTTTGCTTAACTCGTCGGCGATTACGAAGATCTTGACATCATCTTCACCGATCGGGAAGGTCTTTTCCTCACCGTTTTTCAGTTCTCCGATCCTGCGGCACGGCGTGCCGTCTATGACGGTCTCGCCGTGCTCTTTGTCCTCGGCGAAAACCTTCATTGTTATGAGGCAGGCGACAAAGCTTTTCTCTCTTTTGACGGTTAAATTTCTCATTGCGGAATCCTTTCTCGATACCGTGATTTTGAGGCTTTGATTATTCTACCACAAAAGCCTCTCCGCCGCAATACAAAAAAGCGAAAAACGTTCGGCGCGCCGATGAGCTTTAATGATGCTGTGTGCGAAAATATCCCCGCAAAACCCGCACCGAACGAAGTTCGGTATACCGAGCGCCGCCGCGCTTACGGGATTTTTGCCCTGCCGTCCTCTTTTCGCCTGACGATGGTTCATATTTGCCGATACGAAGTGCGGCAAGTTGCCCAATTTACGGAATTTCCGAAAGCCGAAAATTAATTATTGAGCCGAATTTCAGAAAAATAGGGCTAAGGTATTGATTTTGTAATATGTTTTTGATATACTATGAATATCTGAAATATATTGGCTGTCAGTCGGGAGAATTACAATGATTTCTAAAGAAGTTACAATAAAAAACAGCGTAGGCCTTCATGCACGTCCGGCTACTTTCTTTATTCAGAAGGCAAACACATACAAGAGCACCATCTGGGTTGAGCGCGACGACAGAAAGATTAACGCGAAGAGCCTTCTCGGTGTGCTTTCTCTCGGTATCGTAAAGGATATGACGATAACGATAATTGCCGACGGAAATGACGAGCAGGATGCGGTGAACGGTCTTTGCGCGCTTATTGAATCTGCCTTCGACGAGAAATATCTGTAAAAGAAACGGCGCTTGCAGCTCCGCCCTGCCGGATACGGGAAGTTTATTCCGAACGGTGAGGCGGGGCGTTTTGTTTTACGGGAATCGTGCTTCCGAATGAATGCCCGAGCCTGCGGAAAAGATATTATCCGGAAGAGTTTTTTCGGATAAGGATACTTCCCGTGCGGGCCGACGTGCTCAAGAGGCTTCGGAGATTGCACGGGAAATCGGATGCGGTGCCCGTCGCGGACGGTATTTCGCCGACGGACGCCAGGGGCGGATGTGCGCCAGAGACACAGGAGGAGCGCGTTATATGAAAAACGAACTCTCGGCAGAGGAGATACTCTCCGGACTTCATCAGAAGGCAATGCGTCTTCCGCGTTCTCCCGGCGTTTATATTATGGAGAACGCCGACGGCAAGGTCATATATGTCGGCAAGAGCCGTTCGCTGCGCGACCGTGTGGAACAGTATTTCCACGGCTCTCACGATATTAAGACGACGAGGATGGCGCAGTCGGTCAGATCGTTCAGATTTATCACCACATCGACCGAGATGGAGGCGCTTGCACTCGAAAACAACCTTATCAAGCAGTACAAGCCGAAATACAACATACTGCTGAAGGATTCAAAATCATATCCGTATGTCAAGATAACGGCAGAGGAATACCCGCGCCTTACGGTGACCCGCAAGAGGCTCAACGACCGCGCATCCTACTTCGGACCGTATTCCGGAACGGGCGTTATTTATCCGGTCCTCCGCGCGCTTGAAAAAGCGCTCGGGATCCCTTCATGCACGAGAAAATTCCCGCGCGACATAGGCCGTGAGCGTCCGTGTCTGTATTATCAGACGGGGCGGTGCTGCGGGGTCTGCACCGGAAATGTGACCCGTGAGGAATACGCCGGGCTTATAAAAATGGCTTCCGATGTCCTGCGCGGAAAAAGCGCTGCGGTCATCGAACAGCTTAACGAGAAGATGCTCGACTGCGCGGAGCGCGAGCTTTACGAAAGTGCGGCAAGGTGGCGCGATGCGATATCGGCAATAAAGGCGCTCGGCGACGGCAAGCGCCGCACCGGAGACGCCGAGGCGGAATACGACGTGATCGGGTACTATTCCGATGCGTCGGGAGAATGCGCGGCGGCGTTTTACGTCAGGGACGGATATGTGAGCGACAGTGAGCATTTCGACTTCGGCGAGAACGAGATAACCTCTGCAGGGGATTCCGACGAATCTCCGCTCGCTTCGTTTATCGCTTCGCTTTACCGCGGCAGAGAGTATATCCCGCGTGAGATACTTCTTTCTTTCCCGCTTACGGAGCATGAATATACGATGCTCGGAGAGTACCTTTCTCAAAGAGCGGATCACCGCGTGACCGTCAGAACCCCGGAGCGCGGAGAGGGAAAGCATATGGCAGATATGTGCGTGAACGACGCGCACGAGCACCTTGTTATGCGCCGCGGTCGGACCGACCGGAATGAAAAGATGCTTGTCCGTTTGGCTTCGATGCTCGGTCTCGAGGTCGTTCCCGAGAGGATAGAGGCATACGATATTTCAAATCTCGGCTCGGAGCACATCACCGCCGGAATGATCTGTGCGATTCACGGAAGCCTTTCAAAGAAGGATTATCGGTATTTCCGCATAAAAGGACTTTCGGCTCCCGACGATTACGAGTCGATGAGAGAAACACTCCGTCGGCGTATGTCGCATCTGTCGGATGAGAACGGATCGTTTTCGGAATACCCCGACCTTATTCTGCTTGACGGCGGAGCGGGTCATGTGAGCGTTGTCACCGAAGAGCTTGAGCGTCTCGGGATCGACGTGCCGGTGTTCGGCATGGTCAAGGATTCGCACCATAAGACGAGAACGGTGGTCGGAGCGGGCGGCGAGGTCAATATCGCACGCGACAACGAAATATTCACTTTCATATACCGCCTTCAGGAAGAGGTTCACCGCTTTACTGTGTCGAAGATGACGGACGCAAAGCGAAAGACGCTGAAGCGTTCGACTCTTCAGGATATAGACGGAATCGGAGAAAAGAAAGCGAAGGCGCTTCTTGCGCATTTCAGATCGCTTTCCGCGATAAAGTCGGCGGATGTCGGCGAGCTTGCCGCGGTGAAGGGAATCTCGCAGAGCGATGCCGAACGGGTCGCCTCACATTTTGCGGATAAGGCGGCACGGGAAAACGAGAAAGAAAACTGATTGTCCGAAAGGACGTATTACTTTTGCCGCAGCGCGGCAGAACGGAGATAGTATGAGAATTATAACGGGAAAAGCAAGAAATATTCCGCTCAAAACTCTTGAGGGAGACGACACGCGCCCTACGTCCGAGAGGGTGAAGGAAGCGGTGTTTTCCATGCTTCAGTTTGAAATCGAGGGACGGCGCGTGCTCGATCTGTTCGCCGGAAGCGGTCAGCTCGGACTTGAAGCCCTGAGCCGCGGCGCGTCTCACGCGACGTTTATCGACAACTCAAGAGCGGCAAGCGATATAATAATCGAAAACGCGAAAAAAGCGGGGCTGTTTGAGCTGTGCCGAGTGTCGGCGTCGGATTACGCATCTGCGCTCAGGGGAAACGCGGGCAGGGAAAGCTACGATATCGTGTTCATCGATCCGCCGTATGATTCAATGCTCGTTCCGGATGCGCTGAGACTGCTTGTCTCGGGAAAAATGCTTGCGCCTCATTCCGTGGTCGTCTGCGAGAGCCGGTGCGCAAGCGCTCCGAAGAGAAAAAAGCGGAGTGAGGAAAGCGAACAGGCGGAGATTTACAACGGCGTTTTCGGCGCGGACGACTCCCTTGCTTCGGCTTTCGATATCCGCAAGTCGAGCGCATACGGCATAACGAGAATTACCCTGCTCGAGCTCAAAATGCAGAACGGCTGATTTGCGCCGTGTGCGGCGCAATGCCAAATGAAAGGAGACCGCTTCCTTTCGGATGCGGGAAAACGGAAATGGAATTTTCGACAAAAAACGCGCTGATCCCGGGAAGCTTTGACCCGATAACGCTCGGACACCTTGACGTGATAATACGCGCATCCGGCATATTCGACCGCGTGACGGTGGCGGTTCTCGCCAACGCGGAAAAGCATACGATGTTTACGGTAGACGAACGCCTTGCCATGGTCTCCCTTGCGATCGAGGATGAAGGGCTGAAGAATGTCGGCGCGGTTTCGTGGGACGGACTCACATCGGAGGCGGCGAGCGCTTTCGGTGCCGCAACCTTGGTGAAAGGCGCACGGGGATGTGTCGATTTCGACTATGAGCTTATGCTCGCATCCGTGATGCGCGATTTCGATGCGCGGCTCGACAGCGTTATCTTTCCCGCACGCCCCGAGTTTGCGCACATATCCTCGACATACGCGCGCGAGGTCATCCGATACGGCGGTGAGCTCTCGCGTGCGCTGCCTGCGTCGGTCGCTTCGTTTGTCGAAAAACTGCGTCAAAAATGATGCTTTCGTGGAGCTGCCCGGCGCGGAGTGATGCCGGATGCGGTGAAGCGCCCCATGAAATTGCCACGCAAAATTGCCTTTCAAATCACTTACCGCGATGCGCGGATTTGATGCGCGGAATCGCCGTAAAACGGCGTTCGGCAGCTTTTGACTGCCGGGATATCGAGCGGAATAGCAGCACGGCTGCGATCTGCTTCTCATGGTGAAAGAAAAACAAACAACGAAATCCCTCCTACGGCATATTGAACGCCGGGGAGGGATTTTTTGCGTTGCATGCCCATGCATGCGACGGTGACTTTCGCACGGTATGATGTGCACGCAAATACATGAACGCTCAGCGGCGCTCACGGGCATACAAAATCGCCACGCGGCGCTCTGTGCGATATTTGCTCCGCGCAGGCACCGCGGGCATAAAAACGGAAAATGATTTCAGGGCTTGCCGATCGCATTTCGGCATCCGAATAATTTGTTTACGCAATTGTCGACAGCATTTGCATATTTTTTTGCGTTCGTCGAAACGGGTCGCTTCACACGGTATTTTACGCAAACGAATAAAAGAATATCGAACAAAAAATGTAAAATTCTGTCTGATACAGAGAGAATGCGCGGGGGAAAAGACGGGAAAAAGCGGGAAATGCGCGAAACAAGTGAATAAAATCGCGCAAAAGATAAAAAAATTTTGCGAAAGCCCTTGCTATTTATGGCTCGGTGTATTATAATGAAAACACATAAAGTGGCGGAAAGTGGTGTGAAGTGTCACTTATAATCCACAGAAAGGGGGAAAACGGATAATGCTGACCGACCGTTTTGAGCATTCACTTGACGGAAAAAACAGACTGATAATTCCCGCAAAGCACCGTGAGCAGCTCGGCCCCGTATTTATGATAACACAAAGCATAGACAATTGTCTACAGGTTTATTCCATGGAGGAATGGAAAAAATACAGCGACAAATTAGACGCATTGCCTAATAAGAAGCTTGCTGCGGTCAGACGTTTCATTTATTCAAACGCATCCGAAGTCACCCCCGACTCACAGGGACGTGTCGTTATCTCTCCCGCGCTGAAGAGATTTGCGGGGATCGAAAAGAATGTCGTTATCGTAGGCTGCGGAAATATCGCGGAGATATGGGCAGCCGAGAAGTGGGAAGAGATCAACAGCGAGGACAATCTTGCATCGGTTGCCGAGCTTATGGATGAGTATGGTCTCTGATATGGAAAAGATCGAATTCGAACATATTCCGGTAATGCTTTCCGAATGCATGGAAGCGCTCAATATAAGAGACGGAAAAACATACGTGGACTGCACCGCGGGCGGCGGCGGTCATTCGGCGGCAATTGCCGAAAGAATGGGCAGCGGCAGACTGATAAGCCTTGACCGCGACGACGAGGCGATCGCCGCGTGCCGTGCGCGTGTTTCGGCGGTTTCCCCGAACGCGGCAGTTGTAAAATGTACATTTGACGAAATTGCGTCGGCTCTCGATTCCGTCGGGGTCGGAAGTATAGACGGGGTGCTTTGGGATCTCGGTGTGTCGTCTCACCAGCTCGATACCCCCGAACGAGGCTTTTCCTACATGACGGACGCGCCTCTCGATATGCGAATGGACACGGGCGCGGCATTCTGCGCCGCAGATGTCGTGAACACCTATCCCGAGAAGGAGCTTTCACGCGTAATCTCGGAATACGGCGAGGAAAAGTTTGCGCAGAGAATTGCCGCAGCTATCGCTGCCGCAAGGGAAAAAGCCCCCGTCCGCACCACGCTTGAGCTTGCGGACATAGTGAAAAACGCAATTCCCGCAGCTGCGCGCCGTGCGGAGGCGCAGCATCCGGCAAAGCGTACCTTTCAGGCGATACGCATCGAGGTGAACGGCGAACTTGCGCAGATTGAACCGTCGATCCGCGCGGCGGTCGAGCGCCTGAATCCGGGCGGAAGAGCGGCTGTGATAACCTTTCATTCGCTTGAGGACAGGATCGTCAAACGAACGTTCCGCAATCTTGAATCTCCGTGCACCTGCCCGCCTGATTTCCCGGTATGCGTGTGCGGAAAGAAGCCGATCGTGAAGGCGATATCGAAAAAGCCGATAACGGCATCTGCCGAAGAACTTGAGAAGAATCCGAGAGCGCGCAGCGCAAAGCTCAGAGTCGTCGAGAAGCTCTGAAAAAATGCACTCGTAAAAGACCGCCTTGGGCGGAAATAATAAAATATAAAGGGGACGGAAAAAATGACATACGGCGTTCAAAGAATGACTTTTACCGGAAATACCCTTTGCGATAGACTTAAAGCTGAATTCGGCGAAAGAACCGCCGTTGCAATAAACAGAAGTCGCAATGATGAGGCAGCGCGCAGACGCGATCGCCGCAGGGCATCTCCCACCGCGGGACGCTCGCGCACCGTGGGACAGGTTATGTCCGCGGCACACACGGAAGGAGCACGGGCACAGGCGCTTCCGCGCCATCCGGAGGCATACCGTGATTCACGTCCGCTCCGCCGTCCGGGAACAGATGCCTACCGCAGCGCACAGGTACAGCGAGCACAGGCAGCACGCCGCAGTTCTGCGAATACGGCAGGACGTCCTCACAATCTCATGAGAGATACGGTAGTGCACCGTATGCCTAAGCCCGACACGGGCAAGACCGCGCTTCAGAGCAGCGTCGAGGTGTTCGGCAGAGCGTATGCCCGCGGTGAGCGAATCCGTGAGCACGCCGCAGCCGAACGCAAAGCTCCCCGCCGCAGAAGCGCCCCCCGTGTAAGCACAAAGAAAACCGTTTCCGTCACAAAGATACTCGAAAACGTCAGAACCTTTTTTCTCGGCGCGAAGCCGAAGCATGTCGAGGTAAAGCAGAAGAAAGCGCCGTTCCCGCTCGGTATGGTGGCACTTCTTGCGGTTTGCACCATGATGGTTATGGTCATGATGAACTCGTTTGCTCAGCTTTACGAGTACAGGCGCGAGATCTCCGACCTGAGAACAAAGCAGGAGCAGCTTGATGCCGAAGCGGTAAGGCTCAACGGACTTCTCGAAGCGCGCGACGATATACGCACCGTGGAACAGATCGCAACCGAAAAGATCGGAATGGTCAGCTCCGATCTCGTGGAATCGCGTTTCGTTTCGCTTGCCGATTCCGACAGAGTTGAACTCAAGGATACCGGAGATTCGGAAAATACCGGCGCATTTTCGACACTGCTTTCCGCGATAGGTGAGAATCTCGGGAAAATATCGGAGTATTTCAACTGAATATCCGCATATCGGATGACATTATATCGTGGCGTGCAAGAATGTACGCCACGATTTTGAATATAATATAAAGACCTTTGCGAAATCCGAACGGACATGAAATCCGAAACGGCTGCGCCGTTTTTATGGAGGGATATATTTTGCCCGAAGAAAACAAGAACAGAAAAAACGATGGCGCATACTCCGCGCTCCCCGGAAAGAGGATCGAGCGGCGGACGGTACGGCGCGCAATAGCGATTATGGCGTGCTTTGCCGTATGCGCCTTATCCGTGGTCGCCGTACTTTTCAAAATGCAGGTGATCGACTATGAAAATTACCAGAAGAGGGTGCTCGATCAGCTTACGGTCGAGACTGAGGTGAACCCGGCACGCGGTGAGATATACGACAGAAACGGCAACATCCTTGCGACCAACGTGTCGAACTACATGGTTATAATCTCTCCCAAGGATATAGTCGATGCGATGGAGGATGATGACAATGCCGTTCAGGCGTTCTCATGGACCGACGGCGACGGAAAGACGCTTGACGGGCTCAAGATGAACGAGCTTATCGCGCACCGCCTCTCGGAATTGCCCGATGTCGATTACGATACTGTTATCGAAAAGGCATCAAAGCGCAACAGAAAATACGAAAAGATAACCGAGGGACTGAACGAAGAGGAAGCGGATGAGATCCGCAGATTCATCTCCGAATACGATCTCACCGATCAGATATACCTCCGTGCGACGTCGGTGAGGTATTACCCCTACTCCGATCTGTGCTCCCACGTCCTCGGATTCACAAACCGCGACGGAGTCGGCATATACGGTCTTGAGAGCTATTACAACAACCTGCTCGAGGGAACGAGCGGCAGATACATAACCGCGCAGGACGCGCATTCAAACGATATGCCGTTCACATACGAAAGCTACATAGAAGCTTCAAACGGCTATAATATTGAGACGACCATCGACGTATATATACAGTATGAGCTTGAAAATCAGCTTGAGGATACCTACAAGGACAACGGAGCGGACGAACGCGCCTGCGGCATTGTCATGGACGTGAACACGGGCGCGATACTTGCCATGGCGACGTATCCTCCGTTCGATCTGAACGATCCGTATACACTCGATCAGTATTCAAAGGAAAAGCTTGCGGCGTCGGGACTTGAGGAGGGAAGCGATGCATATCGTAAAAGCTATTATGAGATGCTCTACAATATGTGGTCGAACAAGGCGGTTACGGTACTCTATGAGCCGGGTTCAACCTTCAAGGCGGTCACCGCAACGATAGGATTTGAAGAGAATGTCCTGAAGGAAAGCGACACCTTCTATTGCTCGGGAAGCTATAAGGTTGACGGTTACCCTCGTCCGATCTCGTGCCATAAGCATGAGGGTCACGGACTTGTTGACTTCGTACACGGACTTCAGCAGTCCTGCAACCCCACGATGATGATGCTCGGCGAGCGCATCGGAGCCGAAAAGTTCTATAAGAATTTCCGAGCGTTCGGGTATACCGAGAAAACGGGGATCGACCTTCCCGCAGAATCATCGTCCATAGTCTCCGATGAGAAGAATTTCAACGGAGTATCGCTTGCGGTTTACACATTCGGTCAGACGTTCAAGGTCACTCCGATTCAGCAGATCGACGCTATAGCGGCGATCGCAAACGGCGGAAATCTCGTCACACCGCACCTGATATCACGCATTTTAGACGATGACGGAAATACGGTGTACGAATACAAGACCGATGTAAAGCGTCAGGTCGCAAGCGAAAGCAGCTGCGAAAGGGTCACGACGATACTTGAAGCGGGCGTTTCCGGCGACGGCGGTGCGAAGAACGCATATGTCCGCGGATACAAGGTCGCCGCGAAAACCGGTACCTCCGAGAAGAAGGATAAATACGACGAAAACGGCAATACTCCGTACCGCGTCGGCTCGACCGTCGCCTATGCTCCGGCGGAGGACCCCGAGATCGCCGCCATAATCATAGTCGATGAGCCGACGAACGAGCGAATCTACGGAAGCGTGGTCGCGGCTCCGTACATATCGAATCTTCTTTCGTTTACACTGCCTTACCTCGGATACGAGCCGCAGTACAGCGCAGAGGAGCTTGAAGCCGTCGAAGTGACGGTCGGAACATACGTCGGATCGGAAAAGGCGACGGCTGTCGCGTACATCGAAGCGGCGGGACTGAAATACGAGATCATCGGAAGCGGCGATACCGTCACCGCACAGATTCCCGAGGCGGGAAGCTTGGTACTTAAATCAGCCGGAAAGATCCTTCTCTATACCGGAGGCGAGAGCGCGACACAAAGCGTTCAGGTTCCGGATCTCAAGGGCAAGACCGCAGCGGCGGCAAATCAGATACTCACCAACATGGGACTGAACGTAAGCTTTACCGGAACGCAGAGCCTCCGCGACGGCGCGCTTGTCACCTCTCAGTCGATCGAGGCGGGGACGGAGGTTCCGCCCGGAACTGTTGTCACGCTTGATATAAAGCACCTTGACGGAACAGACTGACAAATAAAGGCGCCCCGCGCCTGCTTATACGAAAAAATCGGACGAAAAATATAAAGGAATAACGAAAGATATGCTGCCGCGCTTCGGCGCTGATACCGAAGCCGAATGAATAATCTTGCCGCATCGGCGGCGGAACGGAGACGGTCATGAAGCTTTCGCTGTTTCTTTCGGGGGTGAGCGTGCTCTCCTCCAACTTCGATCCCGATTCACTTGACGCGAACGGAATTTCGACGGATTCGCGCACCGTTCGTCCGGGAGAGCTTTTCATCTGCCTTGACGGAACGAGCTTTGACGGTGCGGACTATATATCCGAAGCGTCGGCGGCGGGTGCGTGCGCGGTCGTCGTGCGGCGCGGCAAGCGCGTGCCGGACGGTGTCCGTTATCTCGAAGTCGCATCGACACGTTACTGCGCCGCGCAGATATGGAACAACTTCTGTTCCCGCCCCGCAGACGGCATGAATATAATCGCCGTTACGGGGACGAACGGCAAGACCACGACCTCGTTCATCCTTGAGGTACTGCTGCGCAGTGTGGGCGTGCGTACGGGGCTTATCGGAACGGTCGGTGCGAAGATCGACGGAAAGCCGGTCGATATAGGACACGGAAGCGAGATCGATTCGGCAGCCTGCGCGATGACGACACCCGATCCGAAGTATCTCTACGGAGCGCTTCGCATGATGAGGGACGCGGGATGCAAGTATGTCGTTATTGAGGCATCGAGCCACGCGCTTCATCAGCGCAAGCTTGATCCGCTCCGACCGAAGCTGTCCCTTTTCACGAATCTGTCGCCGGAGCATCTCGACTACCACTTTACCATGGAGGCATACGCAAAGGCAAAGGCTCACCTGTTTGAACTAAGCGAGGCGGGAATAATGAACGGCGATGATCCGTATTCGCGGCACATCGCGTCGCTTGCGCCGAAGTGCCCGATGAAATTTCTTTCGAAAAAACAGCGCGCGGATTTTACGGTTGAATCTCCCGTGCTCCGCGGACTTTCGGGAGTTTCATATGACCTTTTGTCGGAACAAGGGAAAGTACATGCCGATGTCGCCCTTCCGGGGTATTTCAATATAACCGATTCCGCCCTTGCGGCATCGGCGGCGCTGAGCCTCGGCGCGGAATGCGGCGACGTTGAAAAGGCGCTTGGGCTCGTCGGGCAGATCGACGGCAGAATGGAGAGGCTGTACGACGGGGAATTTACCGTGATCAGGGATTTCGCCCATACCGCGTTAGCTCTCGAAGGAGCGCTTTCCGTTGTGAAGAAATGTACTCGGGGAAGGGTGATATGCGTTTTCGGCTGCGGAGGCGACCGCGATAAAAGCAAGAGAGCGCCGATGGGCGAATGCGCAACGAGACTTGCGGATATTTCCGTTGTGACTTCGGATAATCCGAGAACGGAGAATCCGCTATCGATAATCGAGGATATACTACGCGGCGTTCACCGTGACAGCGATTATACGGTAGTTCCGAACAGGCGGGAGGCGATCGCCTGCGCGCTTTCGATTGCGCGCGAGGGCGATACGGTGATGCTGTGCGGCAAGGGACACGAAAATTACGAGATAGATTCTTCGGGAAAGCATCCATTTGACGAGCGGTCGGTGGTGGCGGAGCTTACCGAGAAAAATAAACGGCAAAATTAAAGTCCAAAAATTAAATCACGCCTTGAAAAACATGAGGTTTTTGTGTATAATGTAAAGTAGATATTTATACTGCAAGGAGTCGAAAATGAGCGTTGAACTTAAAATAAAAAATCTGACTGCGGAAGAGATTGCGAAGGTCTGCCGCGCTGAGCTCATAAAGATCGGTTCTCCGGCTTCCGAAATCGTCGAAAGAATATCTCACGATTCACGCGAGGGCGGGGATAAAACGCTTTTTTGCGCCATTGTGGGTGAAAAATACGACGGTCACGATTTTATTGCGGATGCGGTTTCGACGGGAAGTCAGGTGGTGCTTCTTTCGTCGCTGCCCGAAAATACCGATGGGCTTGATTTTTACGCGATTCGCGTTGAGGATACCGTGAAGGCGCTCGGAACTCTTGCCGCGTACTATAAAGATTTTTCCGATGCTACGTTTGTGGCGGTCACGGGTTCCGTCGGAAAAACGACCACGAAGGAGTTTATCTCCGCCGTGGCATCGGCGTCGTTCAAGACGCATAAGACGAAAGGCAACTACAATAACGAGATAGGTCTGCCGCTGACGCTGTTCGATCTTTCTCCCGACGATAAGGTTTCCGTTATCGAGATGGGAATGTCCGCGCGCGGCGAGATAGAGTATATGTCAAAGCTCGTGCGTCCCGACATTGCGGTCATAACAAACATCGGTACATCTCACCTTGCCGCGCTCGGAACGCGGGAGAACATATGCGCAGCCAAATTGGAGATCGTCAGCGGACTGAAAAAAGACGGTTCGCTTATACTTAACGCCGACGAGCCGCTTTTGTTCGCCACCCGCGGTCATGTCGAGCCGGAGCCCGAATTCGTCAGCGTGTACAACCGCTTCGGCGATTACCGCGCGGTCAATATCCGCTATCTTGAAAACGGGATCATGTACGATCTCATTTACAACAACAAAGCAGTCACCAATGTCGAGATACCCGCGCTCGGCAGACATAACGTATACAATTCGCTTATCGCATATGCGGTCGGCGTCAAGCTCGGCATGACCGACGATATGATCCGCCGCGGACTTCTTACGTTCGTAAGCACCGACAAGCGCCAGAACATATACGACGTCGGCGGAATAACGGTTATCGACGACTGCTATAACGCAAGTCCCGAATCCATGCGCGCGGCGATAGACGTGCTTACGTCGATCGCGTCGAGAAGAGGCGTGAAGCCCTGTGCGCTTCTCGGGGATATGCTCGAGCTCGGAGAGTATTCGAGACTCATGCACGATCAGCTCGGTCAGTACGCCGCGCAGATGAAGGTGCAGAAGCTCTACTGCTACGGAGCAATGGCGGATGTCGTTGCGGAAGCGGCGATAAAGAAGGGCGTGCGTGCGGACAATGTATATGTCAGCCTCGATTCCGACAATCCGATGGAAATGGCGAAGATGATCAATTCATCGATGCAGTCGGGAGACGTGCTTCTCGTAAAAGCGAGCCGCGCGGTCTCGGCGGAGCGGGTCATCGAAGCCTTGAAGAAGATACGAAAAAAATGATCCGGGCGCGGCGCGCCGAGCGCCGAGGTCGCCGGGAGCGACAGGGATCGCCGCTCTGCGGAATCATATTTCCCGAATGAAAGGAAGCCTTCCGAAGGCTGATGATACTTTATGAGTCAGAGAATACTTTTTGCCGTTTGCCTTGTCTTTACCTTTGCGGTGACGGTGATGATCCTGAGAAAGCTGATACCGTTCCTGAAAAGCAAAAAGATGGGGCAGCATATTCTCGATATCGGTCCGAGATGGCACCGCAGTAAAGAGGGAACGCCTACCATGGGCGGACTTTCGTTTATCATAGCCTCGGCGGCGGCGGGACTTTGCGCGTTCGTTTATCTCGGAATACGCGATGGATTTTCAAGTCATCTTGCACTTCTGTTTACGCTTCTCTTTGCCGCAGCCAACGGACTTATCGGAATGATCGACGATTCGGCGAAGCTGCGCAAAGCGCAGAACGAGGGGCTTACCGCTCCGCAGAAGTATCTGCTCCAGCTTGCCGCATCCGGCGCATACCTTGCCGCGATGATGGCATCGGGCAATCTGACGACGGAGCTTTATATCCCGTTTGTCGGTGTGACGCTTGAGCTCGGAGTGCTTTACTATGTGTTTGCGCTCATCCTCCTTACCGGAGTGGTCAATGCGGTAAACCTTACCGACGGTATCGACGGGCTTGTAAGCTCGGTCACGCTTGTAGTCGGCGTGTTCTTCGCCCTCTGCGCGTTTATCCTTCCGGATATGTGCGAGCTGACCGTGCCGTCGGCGCTTATTATCGCGTCGTCTGCGGGATTTCTTATCTACAACTTCTATCCCGCAAGAGTGTTCATGGGCGATACCGGTTCGCTTTATCTCGGCGCTTTTACGGTCGGATGTGCATTTATGGCGGGAAATCCGCTCATAATTGTCGTATGCGGCATCATATACATAATTGAGGCGTTCTCCGTTATGCTTCAGGTCGGGTATTTCAAGATCACCCACGGAAAGCGACTCTTCAAAATGGCTCCGATCCACCACCATTTCGAAAAATGCGGATGGAGCGAGCTGAAAATAGTCGGAGTTTTCACTTTTATAACAGCGCTGTTCTGCGCGCTTGCGTGGCTCGGAGTAAAATAACACGGTATGCATCGGGTAAAGCCGCTTTCCGCGGCTGTGTGACCGATTTCATACCGAACGTTCGAAAGGGGGACTTTATCTTTGGCAGACGATCTTGATATGAGATACGGCCGGGGGCAGAGTCCCCGTTTTACTGCAAATACGCAGGGCGGAGGCGGCGAGCCTCATTCGCATGGCGGTGAACCGCATCGCCGAGGAAATACCGTGAGTTCGGGAAACGTGCGCCGGAAATCTTCCGGATATTCGGCAGCTCGGCGAGTTTCGCGCCCGCAGGAGCGTCCCGGCGGCAGCGTTAATTCCGACGGAAGAGGGGACGTTCGCGTAAGACGTGCATCCTCGGATGCTCGCAGACAGGCACAGCGACGCGTTCCGGCAGAACGTCCGGCGCACACTTCGCCCGGCACGGTGCGTTCGTCATCTTCGCTTCCCTCGACGAATGTGCGCGAAGCAAAGCGCCGTCTGAAAACAGAGAAGTATAAAAAATCGCTTGCGAAGGAAGCGGAAGCCGAGAAAAAGCGTAATATCGGCATCGTGCGCGTGCGCCTCGGCGTGGATCATGTCATGCTTGCGCTGATACTTACGCTTTTGTGCCTCGGCACCGTGATGGTCTTCAGTGCAAGCTATCCGTCGGCGCTCGCGCAGGAGGACGACAGCCTTTACTATATTAAGCGTCAGGCGGTCTTTGCCGTTCTCGGCGTGATCGTTATGATGGCGGCGTCCGCCGTCCCGTACAGCTTCTACCGACGGATCGCGGTACCCGCGTATATAGTTTCCGTGGTGCTTCTTCTTCTTGTTCTTGTGGTCGGAAAAAGCGAAGGTGAAGCAAAGCGGTGGCTCGGAATACCGAACACATCATTTTCGATTCAGCCGTCGGAGCTCATGAAAACGGCGCTTGTGCTCATACTTGCATGGTATCTTGAAAAGAACCGGAAATATGCAATCGACAGGCTTCACACGGGTCCGATGCTCATACGCGGCGTTCTGATCCCCGCTTCGTTTGTTGGATGCGCATGTATCCTCGTGCTTCTTGAAAAGCACCTTTCCGGCACTATTATAATCGGGGCGATCGGTCTTATCGTAATGCTTATCGGCGGTGTACACATGGGATATACACTCGGCGGCTTCGGCGTTGCGGGTGCGGGAGCGGCGGGACTGTTCCTGTGGAAAAATCCGTACGCTCTTCAGCGAATTACGACCAAAATGAACGAAAATGCCGACGTCCTACGTGAAAAGTGGCAGACGACGCAGGGAATGTACGCGATCGGATCGGGCGGTCCGCTCGGCGTCGGAATCGGCGCAAGCCGTCAGAAATTCAGTTATGTTTCAGCCGCGCAGAACGACTTTATCTTCACGATATGGTGTGAGGAGATGGGCTTTGTCGGTGCGGTGATACTTATCGCGCTGTATCTTATCTTCATATGGCGCGGCTTCAAAATAGCGATGCACGCGCCGGACACATTCTCCGCGCTCACTGTTTTCGGAATAATTTCAAAGGTCGGATTACAGGCGTTTCTGAATATCGCCGTCGTTTGCGACATTATTCCGAATACCGGAGTTTCACTGCCGTTTTTCTCATACGGCGGATCGTCGCTGATCATTCTTATGGCGGAAATGGGTATCGTGCTGTCAATATCGAAGCACTCATACCAGAAAAAATAGAAAAACGAAAAGGATTTCAAGATGAGAGTACTTATGACGGGCGGCGGAACGGGCGGCCATGTAAATCCCGCACTTGCCATCGCCGGGACGATAAAACAAAACGACCCCGAAAGCACGATCGCATATGTCGGAACACCACGCGGAATAGAAAATAAGCTTGTCCCCGCGGCGGGCTACAAGCTTTACCATGTTGATATACGGGGACTGAAACGGAGTCTGTCCCCGGAGAATATTAAGACCCTTTTCATGACGGTCAGCTCGACGCTGAAGGCGCGAAGGCTAATCCGTGAATTCAAGCCCGATATAGTTATCGGAACGGGCGGGTACGTTTGCTTTCCCATCGTTAAAGCGGCGGCTGATCTTCATGTGCCGACCGCGCTTCATGAGTCGAATGCGGTTCCCGGTGTCGCGGTGAAAATGCTCGCTCCGTATGTCGATCGGATATATCTGAACTTTGAGGAGACTGCGCACTGTCTTTCCAAGTATTCCTCCAAGCTTATGCGTGTGGGAAATCCGCTGATGAGCGCATTTTCGCCGAGGGACCCCGCCGAGGCAAAGAAAAAGCTCGGTCTTCCCGAGGGAACGAAAAACGTGCTTCTGACCTACGGAGGAAGCATGGGCGCCGAGCGCGTGAACGATGCTGTTCTCGAACTTATGCAGAAGTACACGTCGCAGCATCCCGAAACGTACCATATCCATGCGACGGGCTCGATCGAGTATGAGGCGGCTTCGCGTCAGTTTCATGAGCTCGGGCTTGATAAATGCCCGAATATTGATTTCCGCGAATATATCTACAATATGCCCGACGTTATGGCGGCAGCGGATCTTATCGTGTGCCGCGCCGGCGCGATGACCGTGTCGGAGCTTGCAATGTCGGGGAAAGCGGCGGTGTTTATCCCGTCTCCCAACGTGACGAACAATCATCAGTACAAGAACGCCAAGGTCCTCTGCGATGCCGATGCTGCGGAAATCGTCGAGGAATGCTCACTTGACGCGGGCGCGCTCAACGGAATCGTGGAAAAGCTTCTCTCGGACGAGGGCGAAAAAATGAGGGAAAGCATGGGCGAGAGGATCCGCGCATTTGCCGTTCCCGATGCAAATAAGCTGATCTACAGGGATGTTCTCAGCCTTATCGGGAGATAATTCACTCCCGGTGGGACAGGCATAATACCTTATTTCGGAAGGGGGAGAACGTCCCGTGAAACGGAAAAATAAAAAAGACGCCTCTCCCGGACTGTATGAGAGAATCTACGAGGAGCGACTCAGTCAGCGCGTTGCCGACGCCGAGGATGAGGCGCGCCGCATGGAGGCGTATGAGCGGACCGTGCATAACAGGCAGAGCCGAAGGGCACTGCGCGCCTTCGCCGCGTTCGTTCTTATATTTGCGCTGTTTGCGGCGGCGGCATTTATTGCGTATAAGCTTCTGTTTGTTATAAGCGATATTTCCGTCGAGGGAAACACGACCTATACCGCAGACGAGATAATCGCGGCATCCGGTGTGAAAAGCGGGAACAACCTCTATTCCTTCAGCTCGCGTACCGCCGAACGTCTGATGAAGAAAAAGTGTCCGTATGTGAAATCTCTGAAGGTGGAACGCGCTATTCCGAACAGGATAAAGTTCACCGTGGAGGAAGAAAAGTCGGAATTTGCCGCGCAGATATACGGGAGATATTTCATCCTTTCGGGGGAGCTTTGCGTGCTTGAGAAGGACGCGCCGCCGGAGAAGATCGAAAATCTCTGTATGCTGAAACTGCCTGCGGTATCCTCCGCCGTGTGCGGAGAGACTGTTGAATTTCGTGATTCATTTGCGTCGGATCAGGTATCAGCGACGGCTTCGGCGCTTCTTTCGTCGTCGCTTGCCGAAAGAATACGTTCGGTCGATCTTGCGGATCTTTATTCTCTGAAAATGAATTGCGATGGTAAATACCTTCTCGATTTCGGAGGGTATTCCGATACGGCGCTGAAGCTGAAGGTCGCATCGAAGGTCCTCGAGGACGAAATGTTCAACGGGGAAAACAAGGCGAAAATCGACCTGAGCAATACCTCGAAAACCACGGTCACCGTGGATAACACGCTGAAGCTCGATTAGTTTTATGCATTTGCAAAATATATTTAGGCAAACGTGAAAAATGCAAGTACGCCGCTGAAATAGGAAAAATACGACAAAAATCAGCCGAAACGGAAGAAAAATGCGAAAAAAATCGCACTTTTTTTGATAAAGCTATTGCAAAACCTTTCAAATAAGTATATTATATTATAAAAGGCAATTGCCGTTGGCAGCCTTGCGTAAAAACAGACAGATAAAAAAGCACGGAAGAACTGCATATCACTGGGTGTGCCGCGTGCGGAAAAAATTAAAATACGGAAAATTCGGAGGACATAGCGATGCCATTTGAACTTGATGAGAATTTCGAAAGCGGCGTAAACATTAAAGTAACAGGAGTCGGCGGCGGCGGAAACAATGCCGTCAACCGTATGATAACTTCGAACGTCCGCGGGGTCGATTTCATCGCGATCAACACGGACAAGCAGGTTCTTGTTCATTCCAATGCAACTCATAAGATCCCGATCGGAGAGAAAATAACGAAGGGACACGGAGCCGGAAGTAATCCCGAGATCGGCGGACGCGCGGCGGAGGAGAGTCTTGAGGAGATCAAGAACGCAATAAGCGGCGCCGATATGGTATTCATCACCGCCGGAATGGGAGGCGGAACCGGAACGGGTGCGGCTCCCGTGGTTGCGCGTGTCGCAAGAGAGATGGGGATTCTCACGGTAGGTATCGTTACCAAGCCGTTCGCATTCGAAGGAAAGCGCCGAATGGATCAGGCTGAACTCGGTATTTCCGCACTCAGCGAATTTGTCGATTCTCTCGTTATTATTCCGAACGAGAGACTGAAACAGGTTTCCGAATCGAGAATAACCCTTCTCAATGCATTTGAGATTTCCGATGATGTGCTCCGTCACGGTGTACAGAGCATTTCCGAGCTTATCAACGTACCCGGGTTCGTAAACCTTGACTTCGCGGATGTTACCGCCGTCATGAAGGACGCGGGATACGCTCACATGGGCGTCGGTGAGGGAACAGGCAAGGACAAGGCGGAGATCGCGGCAAAAGCGGCGATTTCGAGTCCGCTTCTCGAGACCTCGATTTCCGGTGCAAACGGAATCCTTATAAACATAACCGCATCTCCCGATATCGGACTTGAGGATATCGATCTTGCTTCGACCATGATAACCAACGAAGCTTCCGACAACGCTACCGTTATCTGGGGTGCGTCGTTCGATCCCGAGCTTGAGGACAAGATGAAGATCACGATCATTGCGACGGGATTTGCAAACGATAAGGAGAAGCTTCCGAAGATGGATGCGAAGGCAGCCGCTCCCGCTCCCGCGCAGGAGGAGAAGAAAGCCGAGGTCACTGCCGAGGAAAACGAATTCGCTCCGACCGAGGAGGAAAAGAACGGAGAGCTTCCCGAGGTTGAGCCTTCCGCAATTTCCGAGGATGATTTCAACGAACTTATGGGAATGCTCAAAAAGCAGAAAAATCCCGGAAACGGCGGATTCTGAGAAATAATTTGAAATACGCGGTGCCGCAGAATGAGGCTTTCGTTCTGCGGCACCTTTTTTTGCCGCGCGGATGATGGGATTTTTCGGGGATATCGTGCGCTGCGCGGCGAGGCGGAATTTTCCCGGAAACGGCGGAGCTTTCGATTTTTTCGGGTGCATGAGAAAATTTGCCTTGCTTTCTCTTTGCGGATAGATTATAATCTTGATAGATGTGCTTTGGGCAGAGGTGCGCCGAAGCGTTTTTTTCGAAATACGGAGGTATAACGAAATGAAGACAATCAACCGTTCCGAACGTTCCGCAATGCTTTATACACAGATAAACGGGCGAATCTTCACGCAGGAAGAACGCGAGGGGACTTATACACCTTTCGATAAAGAATGCAAAACGCCGTTTCTTGACGCATTCGAAAAACATTCCGATACAGAGCCGTATGTCGTGTGCCTTGCACATGCAATAGTTGATTCGTGGCTCTGCACCGAACCCGTGATACATGACGGTGAGATAATCGTCGGCGAACCGAGACCGAGACGGCTTTTCTGGGAGCACTTTGCATGGGGGATCGAGCCGCATGCCGACATATCCGAATACGAGGCAAACGGATATGAGTCCGTGGAAGATCTGAAGAAACGCATGGAGAAGCTCAGCGAAAAGATGTCTCCCATGAGATACAGCCATGTCAGAAACTGTGAAAGGGAATTTTTCGGTGAAGAAAACCTCGACAAGGTCGGAATGCTTTGGGGAGCGGGCGCATATCAGGGACACACCGTGCCGAATTACCGCCGCCTCCTTTCGGACGGAATAGGCAAAACTCTTCGCTATGTGAAAGAATGCGCGGCGCAGACGGACGACAGTGACAAGACGGACTTTTACCGTGCGCTTGAGATCATTCTCGAAGGCTTTTCTTCGTGGGTGAGAATATACGCGGATTACGCGGAGAAAGCGGCAGCGGCGGAGAAGGACAGCGTGCGCGCCGACGAGCTTTCGAAGATCGCCGCAAACTGCCGCGCCGTTGCCGAGGATGCGCCCGTGACATTCTTCCAGGCTGCGCAGCTTATGTGGTTCTACTGTCTGTGGGACTGCGTGGACTGCGTCGGAAGACTTGATCAGTATATGTTCCCGTTTGTTCTCAGCTCCCGCCGCAGCGGCGACGTATTTGACGAGGACGATATAATCTTTGCCCTGATGTACAAGATGTGGGAATTCGGTGTTCACAACATCACGGTTTCCGGCTCGTCTCCCGACGGGAAGGATGAGACGAACGATCTTACATACAAGCTGCTTCAGGCGCTTCAGCATATCCACAGCACGCATCCGAGAATGTCGGTGCGCATACATAAGAAGACTCCGAAGGAGCTTTGGAAGCAGATCACGTCAATGTGGGCATCCGGTATGTCCGATCCTACGGTCGTGTCTGATACTGTCGTGCCGCCCGCACTCATCGGATACGGCGTAACTCCGGAGGATGCATACGATTATACGATGCTCGGCTGTCAGGAGATCGAAATTCCCGGAAAGAGCAACTTCGGATGCGAGGACGGCAGCTTCAATATCGCCAAGGTTCTTGAGTACACGCTCAACAACGGAAAGTGCAGAAAAACCGGCGCGCAGATGTCGATTGAGACGGGATATCTCCACAATTTCAAGTCATTCGATGAGCTTTGGGATGCCTATACGAAACAGCTCAGCTATCTTGTGAAGCCTTATCTCGAGTTCTGCGGACGCGGTGTCGATATAAGAAACGGAAACTTCGCCAAGCTCGTAAAGAGCGCGTTTACCGACGACTGCATAAAGAAGGGACACAATCTCGACGACGGCGGCGCGGTCTATAACTTCGGCGTTATCGAGACGGTCGGAGCGGCAGCGGCGGCGGATTCGCTTACTGCGATAAAGAAACTCGTCTTTGAAGAAAAGAAGGTAGACGCGTGTGAGCTTGAAGCCGCGCTTGATGCGAATTTCGAAGGCTATGAAAATCTCCGCCGTATGCTCGCAGATGTTCCGAAATTCGGAAATAACGATGACGAGGTCGATGAAATGGCGTGCCGCGTCCTCGACTTTTTCTGGAGGGAGATACGCAAGTACAAATCCGGACGCGGGGACGTCTACATGGGCGCCTGCTCGATGCTTATGGGAGGTATCTTCTACGGATCGAACATGGCGGCGTGTGCGGACGGAACGTTCGCGGGTGCTCCGCTCGGCAATACGATCGGCGCACGCACCGGAAACGCAAAGAGCGGTCTTACCTCACACCTCGCCTCTGTTGCCAAGCTTCCGCTTGAGCTCGGCACGGGAGGAACGACCTGTAATATTCAGGTCATGAGATCGCTTCTTCAGGGAAGTGAGGCGAGAGAGAAGGTTGCTTCTCTTCTGGCGGCGTTCCTTGAAAACGGCGGACAGATGGCGCAGGTCACTACCGCAGAACTTGAAGAGCTGAAAGCAGCGAAAGAATCCCCTGAGCTTTATCCCGACCTCCTCGTGCGCGTCGGCGGATACAGTGCGCCGTTCGTCGAGCTTCCCGATTTCGCGCAGGATGAGATAATACTCCGCTATTCCGAGGACGAAGCGCTCTGACGCACCGAACGGAATGCGGCGCGGCAAGCTCTGCTTTCCGATATTCTACGAAGTACCCGATCAAAAGAAAATCCTCCGTATGATTTTATCATACGGAGGATTTTTTGCTTTACCGCAGTACCCGATTCACCGTTCGGGTGCGATTATTCTTCGAGATCACGGTACGCTTGGTCGAACAGCGCCCGCAGCCGCTCATGCTCTCCTTTTAGCCAAAGGTAGCCGAATACGCACTCCATTCCGGTCGCGCGCCTGTATTCGGCGGCGCTTGCGCTTTTCGGGATCCCGGAGTGAACGCAGTTTCTGCCGCGGCGGAACACATCGCTTTCCTCTTCGGTGAACATCGGAATTATGTTGTCGAGCGCCTTGCTCTGAGCTACCGCAGTCACAAATGCGAGAGAACGCTTTGAAGATGCCTGCGGGGAAGGGGTGAGCACGAGACGCTCACGCACGAGAACTTCTATAACGCTGTCGCCGAGGTAAGCAAGCTCGGCTGACGGAATCAGATCGGGATTTTCCACTGCTGATTCTCCTTCCTTAAAACTGTAGCTGGCTGTCATCGGGGTCAGATCATTCTGCGGATGTACCGCCAGTAGAATTTCTTCAGCGGCGCAAGTCCCGAATATACCGACGGAGCGAGTCTGTTTGCAAAGTCTGCAATGATGTGCAGCTCATCGGCGGTCAGCGTGGTGCCGAACTCTGCCTTCATGATGCAGGCGAATATGTCCGCGATCGGGCTTTCGCATATTCCTCCGTAAAATTCCTCAAGCCGTGAGGCAAACTCTCCGGCGCCCTCTCCCTCCTCGGGAACTATTCCCGCGATTCGCAGCGTGGTCATTATCATGTCGTCTATCTCGAGCGCGAGAAGGCGGTTTTCTTCGGAATCCGGACTGCTGCACTCCAGCCCCTCGTTTATCTTCGCATTCCGCTTGTCGATCTCCTTTTTCGCACGCTTTCCGAGCCATGACCGTATGAGGCGGAATATTACGACAACGGCGGCGACGGCGGCGGCACAGAGGAGAATGAACTTCATCACGCGGGCATATGCGCGGTTCTTGCGCTCCGTTATCTGCTCTTCCGTCGGTTCGTCCGTTTCCGCTTCGGTTTCGGTCGTCTCGGGTTCGACCTTCGGCTTGTCTTCGTTTGGCTTGTTTTCCGTGGGAGTTTCGACAGGTGCCGGCGGGATATATTCGTAGCTCGGACTGTATACGGTCTCGGCATATTTCGGTGTCGTTTCGTATTGCGTCCAGCCGAAGTACGGCAGATAGACCTCGATCCACGAATGTGCGTCCTCATCGAGAGCATAGGATTTGTAGGACGACGGTGCATTGGTTGAGTAGTCGCGCGAGAAGTCGTTTGCAACATAGCCCTCGCAGTATCGGACGGGGTATCCGAATTCGCGTACAAGTGCGGCGGCAGCCGTTGCGAAGTGTGTGCAGTATCCTTCCTTTACGTCAAACAGGAATGACGAGAGCACGCTGCCCGTGTCGCTCTCGGGCGCGGCGGGAGTAAGAGTGTAGCTGTAGTTTTCCGTGAGATAATCGACGGCGAGGCGGATAACGGTATTGTCGGGGACGCTCTGTCCCTCGGCGTCGGTGTATCCGACGATCTCTCCGGCGTGATTGCGGCGCGCGGTGTATCCGGCGTCGGAGAGAAGCTTCTGCGCAAGCGCGGAGATGTCGTCCCCGCCGATTTTTTCGGAGTAAGTCTCTTTTGCGTACTGACGGTACGCAAGCTCGCTCTCGAGAAACGCTTCGAAATTTTCGCGCTCTTCCTGCGATGCGTCAAGCCATGTCTTGACCACCGAGCCGTCGATAAGCGATATGCCCCGGCGGGATATCTCAGCTTCAAACTGAGCGTTTATGTCCGAAAGATCGTCCGGACTTACGTTGAAGCTCATCTCGGTGCCTCCGACCCTTGCCTTGACCGTGCCGTATCCTTCAAGCTCGAGATAACGTATTGAGTCCATGCAGGATTTTGCGGCGTCGATGTAGTCGAGAGCAAGGTCGAAATATTCGATCTTGTCTGCGATATTGTCGCCGAGCGCGGGATCGTTCATCCGAGTTACAAACGACGCGGTCGAATACGTTATGTCTCTGTCAAAAAATCTCGAGGAATATATTCCGTCAAAGAAATACGAGTATTTCGTCTTGATCTTTTCGAGAGAACCGTAATCCATTATGGCGTAATCGGTGTTCATCGATGCCGGAATGAATATGAGCTTCGATGCGGAATTCACGCGGCGTACGTTGACATGCTCGACGATGAAGCCGTATTTCGAGAAGTTCATGTAGCAGTCCTGCGCGGTCATCTTTACCGAGGTGGGAAAAACATATGAGAAGAATTTCGTCTTGAGTGCGTCGGACGTGAAATCTCGACCGAAACGGGAACGGAAATCGACGACCGCATCTGTGGAGGCGCCGTTCCATGTGCCCGTTTCGTTGTCGAAGTCCCCGGCGACCCATGAACGCAGATAGACGGGACTTGCCTCATGCGTGCTCAGATAGAATATCTGCGTTCCTTCGAATTTGAGAGGATCGAACGAAAGAGTTCGCGGCGCAAGCTCCGAAAGACTTCCGTACATTGCAAGATCGTTCAGATCCACGTCGTCGCCTGTGAGGTATGCCGAAACGTATGTGCTGGCGGTAGACATCGGATCGTAGATCACCTTTATTTCCGGAAACTTTCCGGTTACGATCAGCGCGGGGAGCCATACCGCGCCGAGCGCGATTATCACGGCGCAAAGTCCCGCAAATCCGCCGGCGGCGCAGGTGCGGCGGCGCAGATCGTTCTGTTCGTGGATTTTTGCGCGCCGTTCGGCGGCGGCCTTTTTCTTTCCCTGAATCTGTTTTCTCTTATCGTCGCGCAGCTTTTTCGCAAGCGCGGGATCGCGCTTTGATGATATTTTGTCGCGCCGTGCTTCGCTCTTCTTTTTTGCTTTTTCCTGCTTTTCAAGGCGCCGCGCGGCTTTCCTCGCTTTCTTTTCTTCGGTCTTCAGCTTTTTTTCTTCGACCCGGGCGTCCTTCTTTACCTTGCGTTTTTTCTTTTTTTCGAGAGCGAAAACGGCTCTTTTTGCCGCAGCGGCGGACTTTCTGTCGTCCGAAAGGCAGAGCGCACTTTCGTATGCGAGTTCGGCTTTTCTGCGGAGGATCGCGCGATCGTTCTTCCTCGCAAGCTTCTTTTCCTTTTTAGCTTTGCGCGCGTTTTCTTTTTTCTCGCGTTTCGCCATGAACGAAAATTCCCGCCCGCTGTATCGCCTGTCGTAGTAACACATCGCAAGGGATGCGGTTATGAATACAACTGCGGCGGTTATGCCGGAATTTGTTCTTGTGAGGTTGTATGTGAACACCGGAACGAGAAGGACTATACAGATCACGGCGCACGGGAGCATCCGTGCTTTCTTTATGATGCATATGCCGAAGATTATTCCGAATACGGCGGCGATGATCGCGGTTCCGACATTCAGGCAAAGGGAAATGTCAAATGAGTATCCCTGCCCGGAGGCATATGAGGAAAACGAAACGTATCCCGACTCCGCCATGCGGTACATGGCGGTATCCCAAACGCAGCGAAGCGAGTCGGAGATGAGCGCAAACGGATTCCCCCATACGCATAGGAATGCGCAGAACAGGGCTGCTGACGCAGGAGGAACGCAGAGAAGCGCGGTCCTGTTGAACGATGCAAGCGAAGCGGCTGCCGAGATAAAGAGGCAGGCTGCGGCGAGGACTGCAATCTTCGCATGCGGAGCCTCGGGGGAGGACGGAGAGGTTATGCCGAAAGCATCGGCGATAAACAGGGACGAGCCGAAGGTGCAGGCAAAGTGAACGGCGGCGCGGCTTATCCAGCCGATGATGTAGAGCACAAAGCTCATTCCGTCGCGCCCGTCGCAGATTATCGGAGCATTCTTATACATTTTGCGCTTGCCCATGCTCACACCTCCTCACGGACGAACGAAACAGTTCCGTCCTGCATTGCGCTTTCCTCAAATACCGATACCTTTACCGCGGATGCGGCAAGCTCGCTGCACATCGCGGAAACATATACACCGCGCTCAGTCGGATCGGTGTAGGCGTATGTGTCATCGACGAAGTAAAGCTCCACATTGGTGTCGGAGCCTCCGCCGCCGCAGGCGGCGGAAAATGCGGAATATTCGGAAACTGCCTTCGGGGAAAGATTCGACGTGATTATGCGGACGTTGAGATTCTGCGTGCCCTCGACGGCGGAGAAGAGCGGAGCGAGTCCGCGTCCGCCGAACGATACGGGCGCACAGGCAAAGTCAAGACATTCCGCGGCGAAGGACTGCGTGTCGGGGTACGATCTCGACACAACCCCCGATTTTTCGCGCATATCGTTGTAAAGCAGCGTAACGCTGCTTCCCGAACGAAGCTCGCGCAGTGCGGCGGCTATCGCAAGCTCGACCACGCGGTCGCAGTTCAGCTCCGAAATCTCATCCGCAAGCTCGGGACGAATCTCCGGGTAAAGCCTCTTTTTCGGCGCAAGCTTCAGATCGACAGCGTTTGCCGCCGATTCGGCGATCTCCTTGGCAAATTCCTTTCTCTCTGACGAAAAGCTCTTTTCCGCGGATTCCGTAAGAAGCTTTTTTGCGTCTTCTGAAATAACGGCGGCGGGTAATACTGCGACCTTTCGTGCCTTTTTCTTCGATCGCATTTTCTTTTTTGCGCCGGACTTTTCGACCTTCGGCTTCGCGGCGGACTGCTCCTTCGCCGCTCCCGTGTCAAGTGCGTTGAGATCGGCGATTATGAAAGTATTGCGCGTATCGTTCGTGTTGTAATCGCGCACGAGAAGCTCTTCCATCTTCGATGAAAGCTTCCAATGGATATCCTTGAGTGAGTCTCCGCCGACGTATGCGCGGATGTTCGCCTGCTCGCTTCTTTCCGAGGATATGGCGCGCCGGGTGAGGTCGGTCGGCAGCTCCGTGGTCGAGTTTTCGATCGGTGAGGAGAGGTTCATCATGCGCGGGTAAACGATAACGGTCCTGCATACGCTCTGCTCAAGGCTGACGGAGAAAAGCCCGAGTGGGTCCTTTATCCTCATGTCGAGCACGCCGATCTCGTATTCTCCGCGGTAGTGGAAGCGGACGCTGTGCTTTACGGTTCTGACACCAAACGGGACGAGCGGTATCATCATGCGCTGCTCAACACATCGCACTCCGCTTTCGGAAGGCACGATTATGTGGGCTTCGACGAAAGGATAAGGGATGAAGGAATCGTTGATTATCCGTATCTCGTAGGACACGTCCGTGTCCTTTTCGACCCGTGTGTTGTCGGAATCCACATAGACCTTGACCGCGCTTTTTCCGATAAGCGTGATAATGAACGATATTATCGGAAGTATCAGAAGGAATATGAAGAGCACCGCAGACGCGGACGAGCGCAAGGCCTGAGTGAATACAAGGGCAAGCACCAGAAGAAATATGTAGAATACGAACCTTCCGGTTATCCAAGTTTTCTTTTCCATATTATTATTACCCTTCGGGGATTTACTTTTTCCGGACAGCGCCGGCGGTCGCCGACGGTCGGATATGTACGGCTGACGTATTCGGCATGCAGGCGTTTATCTCTGTCCCTTGAAGGGAACATCCGTGCTGCGGAGAATGCCGCGGAGGATGTCGTCGGTCTTTTCGGAGTTCATGCGTGCTTCCTTTGAAAGGGAGATCCTGTGCGCGATGACAGGAAGATATACGGCAGATACGTCCTCGGGAATGACGTAGTCGCGTCCGAGAACGAAGGCATATGCCTGAGTTACCTTCATGAGCGCGAGAGACGCACGGGGACTTGCTCCGAGGCTGATCTTTTCGCTGCTTCGCGTCGCACGCACGAGAGATACTATGTATTTTGTGATCTCGGGATCGATCTTCACGGCGGCGCAGTCCTTTATCATCTGCGCAACATCATCTGCACTGCATGCCGCGGAGATCGTGTTGAGCGGGTTCTGCGTCCTTCTTCCCGCGAGGATCGCAAGCTCTTCTTCCTCGTTGGGATATCCCATCGACATCCTGATCGAAAAACGGTCGAGCTGTGCTTCGGGCAGGGGATACGTTCCGACATATCCCGTGGGGTTCTGCGTCGCAATGACGAAGAAAGGATCGGGGAGACGGTACGTTATTCCGTCAACGGTCACGCTGTTCTCCTCCATCGCCTCGAGAAGGCTCGACTGTGTTTTAGGTGAGGCGCGGTTGATCTCGTCCGCGAGAAGAATGTTGGTCATAACGAGACCCTCGCGGAATTCGAAACGCTCGGCACTGCGGTTGTACATATTGAATCCGGTTATGTCGGATGCCATGACGTCGGGAGTAAACTGTGCGCGCTTGAAATCAAGTCCGGCAGAACGTGCGAGAGCGGATGCGAGGGTCGTTTTTCCCACTCCGGGGACATCCTCTATGAGAATGTGTCCGCCCGAAAGCATTGCCGAAAAAAGAAGCTCGAGTTCATGACGCTTTCCTACGACAACCTTTTCGACCTCCGAGATTACGGCGGAAATTTTAGCGTGTGACTGCCTGCCGGTGTTGGATGTGATTTCGCTCATGGGGGACTCCTTTTATATATAGTATATTAAAATCATCAACCGAATGATAATCATAGTATATTTTACCATTAAAAACGCTCATGCACAATTACAATTTTGTGAATTATCGATGAATACTTTTGCCCGCGCGCCTGCCTAAACAGATACGCCGTCTGCGGATGGGCGGCAGTTTTGAAAAAAACGAAATAATTTCGAATTTCCTATTGACAAAAGCGAAAAATATGATATAATAATCTCAAGAATGATAATCATTCTTAATATTAAAAAGGGACACATAAGATGACCAGGCAACGAAGAATAATTCATGATTATCTTCTCTCGACCAAATCCCACCCGACGGCGGAGGAGATATACATGAATGTAAAGAAGAATATGCCATCGATCGCCGTGGGGACCGTGTACCGCAATCTTTCGCTTATGACGGATGCGGGAGAGGTCAGAAGGATCACGGTGCCCGAGCATCCGGACAGATACGACGGGGATGTCAGTCCTCACGACCATCTGCTCTGTATGAAGTGTAAAAAGCTTTTTGATATCGGCTCGGTCGGAGTGGACCTGAAGAAATCGGATATCCCGACGGGCACCCTTGTCCTCGGATATGAGGTTACGGTAAAAACGATTTGCCCTGCGTGCGCGGGCGCGGAATCGAAATAAATTTATAAAGACAGGAAAGGTGTTTGAAAATGAAATTTGTATGTTCTGTTTGCGGTTACGTTCATGAGGGAGACAGCGCTCCCGAAGTATGTCCTATATGCAAGGCTCCCGCCGATAAATTCATTGCACAGAAGGATGACGGAGTATGGGCAGCCGAGCACGTTGTCGGTGTTGCGAAGGGCGTTCCCGAGGATATTCTGAAGGATTTGCGCGCGAATTTCGAAGGCGAGTGCACCGAGGTCGGCATGTATCTCGCAATGAGCCGCGTTGCTCACCGCGAGGGATATCCCGAAATCGGACTTTATTGGGAAAAGGCGGCTCTCGAAGAGGCTGAGCATGCTGCAAAGTTTGCGGAGCTCCTCGGCGAGGTCGTGACCGACAGCACGAAGAAGAATCTCGAAATGCGCGTTGACGCCGAGCGCGGCGCGACCGAGGGCAAGACTCTTCTTGCGAAGAGAGCGAAGGAAGAGGGACTTGACGCGATCCACGATACCGTACATGAGATGGCACGCGACGAAGCCCGGCACGGCAAGGCTTTCGAGGGACTGCTCAAGAGATATTTCAGCTGATCTGACGGAGATATAGCTTTGACGATGCGGCGCCTTCCCCGGATTTTGCGGTAAATGCCGCCCGATAAGCGTGATCTTCAAAACGGCTTGAAAATCGGATATAAACGACCGGGTATCCAAATGAGGCTGCACGGTTGTTTTTCCAGAGCAAAGCCCGAAGCGCCGCCGCGAAGGGGGCGCGAAGCTACAGCAACCTATAAACCGCAGAGGGAGACACAGCATGACAGACGAAGAAAGAAAAGCGCGGATGAAACAGTATTTCGGGAAGACGGCTGATATAAAAATCGACCGTTCTTGCAGGGATGCGCATGAAAAGGACGGCTGCGCGGTTACATATCCGGTAAACTACGGGCATATTTCCGGCATGCCCGGCGGCGACGGGGAAAAGCCTGAAGTTTATCTGCTCGGAGCGGATGAGCCGGCGAATGAGTGCAAGGCGCGGATCGTCGGTGCCGTATACGAAAAGGACGCCGATGATGACAGGCTGATCGCTTTCCCCGACGGCATGATTTTTACCGAAGACATGATCCGTCGGTCATTTGCCGCGCGTGAGCTGTGCTCCGACACCGACATTGACATCGAGGTATACGGTATCCGGTTTTGCGAATGCACGGCGCACCGCTGCCGAAACGAAGGACTGCCAGACGGGGTTCTTGATGATTGCGCGGGCAAGGTGATCGTTTATCTGAGCGGACACAATTTCAAGCTGTATACGAAACGCGAGTTTGAAGAAATTCCCGATAAGCTCAAGGACGTGAAGCACAGAAGGGTCCTCGCGCATGTTTTCAACAGTGCCGAAATCGTCGTTGACGGACGCACGCTGTTTCTTGCAGTTTTTCATGCACTCAAACGCGAAAATCCCGCACTCTCAGATGATTCCGTATTCCGTCTGCGCTTTGCTCTCTCAGACGAGTTTACGGAAATACGGGTCATCGGTATATCCGAGCCGTAATGCGAAACGGATCGCGGCACGGCTGAATTTCCGCCGTGCCGATATCTAAAAAGGACGTGACGATATAAAAAGCCGAGGCGTTTTGCCTCGGCTTTTTACGTTATTTCCCGCAATCGTCGTAATGCGCATTATCACGATGCTCTTGACTTGCCCCACGCGATGTTTACCGTGTAGCTGCTTTTGCCTTTGTACATTCCGTTTTTGTCGAAATCGCTGTCGGACGAATAGAGAAAAGCCGTCAGCTTTATGTCTGCTACATCGGCGATCTTCGCGCCCGCCGTCAGCTTGAACGATGTGACGAGAGTTTCGTCGGTGATCTCACTGTCGAGCAGATGCGAATGCCATGCGTTGACGTCCTGATTTACGTCGTCGTAAATGTATATTTCGAGGTAATCCCAAAATTTATCCGTAATGTCCGACGGACGAAGGATCACGTTTTCGTATTTTCCTTCGGGTGTGGAGTACTCGAGAAAATACCCGATCTTCATTTCCGCAGCATCGGGATTCTTGCTTATCGCATCCTGCCAGATGTAGAGAAAATACTGCCCCGAGAGAACATTTTCGTTCGACGGGAATATCGCCATTACGCACAGGTCGCGCCCGAGCGCGCCGTCATCCTGAAAATCCTTCTGCAAAGTGTATTCCTCGCGGACTCCGAAATCGCAGTAGGTCATATCGTATATGCCGATCGGCAGCGCCTTTTCGCCGTCCTCGGCGGGGGCTTCGGTTTCCGCGGGCTGTGTGATCTCGGGAGCGGCGGAGGTCTGTATATCGTTTTTCGGCTCCGTGACGGCGGAGCTGTCTTTGCCTGCATCGGTTTCGTTTATCCGCCTGAGCGAGCATGACGCAAGCATCACACCTGCCGCGGCAATGCATAAAAGACGTGTAAAATGGCTTTTCATACCGATTCCTTTTCTCGTGGATTTGATTACATATTATAATAGCACCGTTTTTCGCTTCGCGCAATAAAAATGTTGAAAAAAGTGCATATGTATGATAGAATGGAAACAAGATATCCGACTGACGGGAGGAAACGTATGTACGTCCTTGCATGGGAGTTTCTCGCTTTTTCCTTTATCGGCTGGTGCGCCGAGGTTCTGTATACCGCATTTACGGAAAAAAGATTCGTGAACTGCGGCTTTCTCTGCGGAATTGCCTGCCCGATTTACGGCATTATTGCGATCCTTATGATCGTCGCCTCGTCATTCGGCGCGCAGGATATGTTCAATCTCTTTCTCCTTTCCGCCGTGGTGGGCGCCGCGTCGGAGCTTGTCTGCGGATTTGTGCTTGAAAAGCTTTCCGGGTACAGGTGGAGAGATTATTCCGAAAGTAAATACAATATCGGCGGATACACATCGCTGTTTTCCGCTTTTTTCTGCGGGCTTTGCGGGGTTGCCGCGGTCAAAGTGCTCCGCCCGCTGATACATACGGCGCTTGCGGCATTGCCGGAGAATGCGGGACGCACCCTGCTTTTCGTCCTTGTCGGGGTCATGGCGCTCGATTTTGTACTTTCCGTGGTTACCGCCGTTCGCATAAGCAGGAGAACGGAGCGCTTCTGCGCCGAGATACGAATGTCCGATCCTACCGAAAAGCACGATTGCGGAAGCGTTCCGGAACTTAAAAAGAAATACGACGAGGCGATCGCCGACGGCAGCTTTTTCTGCCGACGGATGATTTCCGCATTCCCCGAAATGACCGAGTCAAAGTATATTTCCCGATTTGATTCCTTCCGCAGATACGCCGAACACGAAAAGGAGATCAAAGCGGAAAGGGCGGAACAGCGCCGCCGCCTCTCACGGTCGTTTTACGAGGAAAAAGCGCTGTCGGATGAGGAAAAGCCGTTTGCATACGGGCTCGGACTTACAAAAATGATGTGGCTGTTCTTTATCGGCTCGGTGCTCGGCAGCGTGATAGAGACGATCTGGGTCGTGTCCGTCACGGGCGGATTCGAAAAGCGCACCGGCGTGGTATACGGATACTTCATACCCGTATACGGTGTCGGCGCGGTGGTTATGGCGTTCGTTCTGTGCCGGATGTATAAAAAGAGGGATTTCTTTATCTTCGTCGGAAGCGCCGTGATAGGGGCTGCGACGGAGTATTTCTGCAGCGTTTTTCAGGAGTTCGTCCTCGGAACGAGATCGTGGGATTATTCAGGCTCGTTTCTGAATATCGGCGGAAGGACGAATCTTCTTTATGCGTTCATGTGGGGCGTTCTCGGAGTTCTGTGGGTCAGAGAGGCATACCCGTTTATTTCATCCAAGATCGAGAAGATCCCGAAAAGGGCGGGACGGGTGCTCACCGTTATCCTTGCCGTTGCTTTTTCCGCGGATATGCTTATTTCCGCCGCCGCGGTATACCGCCAGAACGAGCGCCGCGAGGGAGTTGAAGCGCGCGGAGCGGTTGGAGCTTATCTCGATTACAGATTCGACGACGAATCTCTCGCCGACGTGTACCCGGAGATGAAAAAAGCGTCGAAGGACTGATCTTTACTTTGCAGCCTCCGTCGAGGCGAGCCATTCCGCAGCGGCGGCGGACACCGTGACCGCAAGCCCCGTTCTGTATCCGCTGTCCGCAAGCTTTGCGGCTTCTCCGGGATTTGAGAGAAATCCGCATTCAACGAGCACTGCGGGAATTTCCGTATGCTTCATAATATATATAGCGGAGGTCGCCCGCTTTATTTCGCGTTCGTTTTCCGGCTGAATGTAAATTTCGGCGTATTCCTGAATTTTGGCGGCGAGCGGCTCGGATTCGGCATTGTTCGGGGAATAATACACCTGAAGCCCGCTGTATTGCGGCTGATGGAATTTGTTCATGTGGATGCTTATCAGCGCGCCGGCGTTCGCTTCCTTTGCAAAGCGGAGCCTGTTCTTCAGGTCGTATGTTTTCTTCTTTCCGCGGTAATCGTTCAGCTCGCCGTACATATCGTAAAGCATACGGTCATCTGTGCGTGTCATTTCGGCATCGACTCCGCAGATATCGAGAAGTGTTTTTATCCGCGCGGAAATATCGAGATTGATGTCTTTTTCGAGAAGCCCGTTTTCGCCGGACGCGCCGCCGTCCTCACCGCCGTGCCCTGCGTCAATCACCACCACGCGTGCGCACTCGTCTGTCCCTGCGGATACGGTGTATATATCCGAGACTCTTTCCGGAAGACATCCGAAGCCGAGCGCGATCAGCGCGAACATTGCCGATACGGCGATAAATTCGCATACGGTTCTGCAATATCTGTTTTTTGCGGAAGTGTTCATGTTTTCAAAAGGCTTTCCTTTCATGTTCATTGACGCTGCCGTCTTGTCCAATTATATTTGAAAATCACCGCCTTTATTACAAAGCATATGCCGTGCGGATAAATATCCGTAAAAGCGAGGTCTGAAGATGAAATCACCGAAAAAAATATACGAATGTACAAAATGCGGCTACCAAAGCCCCGGATTCCTCGGACGCTGCCCCGAATGCGGCAGCTTCGGAACTCTCGAGGAGCAGCTCAGCGCGCCGCCTCCGTCGGCTTCGCCGAAGATACAGCGCAGGCAGAACGTACCGGAGCGTGCGCGTGTATTTTCGGATGACGATTCGGCGGAGATCGAACGTATCAAAAGCGGCATCGCCGAGCTTGACCGCGTGCTCGGCGGAGGCATCGTCGAAGGATCGGTGATCCTTCTTGCGGGCGAACCGGGAATCGGAAAATCAACGCTCCTCATGCAGCTTTGCGCCCACCTCGGTGTATCGGTCATGTATGTGTCGGGCGAGGAATCCCGCGGTCAGCTTAAGATGCGCGCCGACCGCCTCGGCGCGGGGGGATCGGACACGCTTGTCCTGTGCGAGACCGATATGGAATCGGTGCTCTCGGAGTACGACAGGGTATCCCCGAAGATAATGATCGTGGACTCGGTGCAGACGATGTATTCGTCCTCGGCGACGGGGGCACCCGGCAGCGTCGGTCAGGTCCGCGAATGCACATCCGAGCTGATCGCTCGGGCGAAGCAGGATAACTGCGCCGTGATCATCGTCGGTCATGTGAATAAGGAAGGCGGCATCGCAGGACCGAAGGTGCTTGAGCATATGGTCGATGCCGTGCTCTATTTCGAAGGCGACCGCAGTCACACCTACCGCATTGTGCGCGCGGTGAAGAACCGCTTCGGCTCGACGAATGAGATCGGCGTTTTCGATATGACGGAGGACGGACTGCGCGAGGTGCCGAATCCGTCGGAGCTTTTCCTTGCGTCGAGACCGAACGGCGTTTCCGGCTCCTGCGCGACCTGCGTGATCGAGGGAAATCGACCGATCATCGCGGAGGTTCAGGCGCTCGTCGTGCCGACGGCGTTCCCGTCGCCGCGCAGAACCGCCGACGGGCTTGACTATAACCGGATGTGCCTGCTTCTCGCCGTACTCGAAAAGCGGCTCGGACTCCGCTTTTCCGGAAGCGACGTCTATTTGAACGTGGTAGGCGGGTTTCGCCTCGACGAACCCGCGATCGACGCGGCTATCGCGATTGCGCTGATATCGAGCATCCGCGACATTCCCGTGCCGCAGGACGTGATCGCGGTCGGCGAGATCGGACTTGCCGGAGAGATACGCTCGGTCAGAACCGCCAAGCTGCGCGCCGCCGAGGCCGCGCGTCTCGGTTTTGCGAAGATCGCACTCCCGTCGTATTCAGCAAAGGAAGTCGGGAATATCGAATGCACACCGCTGCGCAGCGTCTTTGATCTTGTACGTCTCCTTCCGAAAAAGGAAGGCTGAATCTAATCAATAATTATGAAAGGAAGCTTTCCCTCGGAAGCACAACAGCTATGAGTAAATGGAACGGAAAAAACGTGCTCTGCATAGGAGACAGCATCACCTCGGACGGAAGATGGCAGGCTGAGTTCGCCCGCCGCACGGGATGCAACATCTCGACCCACGCAAACGGCGGGATCGGACTTATCGACATGGTTGACGGTCAGTCGGGGTTTGCGGGAGACCCGAATACGGCGGTATCCGGCAAGCTCGGTCCGCTCACCGTGGAGAAGCTGCGCACCGTTGATCTTATCATCCTGCTCGGCGCATATAACGAGCGCGATATCGAATACGGCAAAAAGGGCGATATGTATCCCGAGCAAAAGACGCTTCGCGCAAAATTTGCCTATGTGATCGAGAAAATATACGCCCTCCTTGACGAATGCGATCACCTCGGCTGCCGCCTGATGCTCGTCACTCCGCACTGCGTCGGCAGATACGATTGGGTCTGCGCCGACGGATACGAAGAATTCCCCGAGGGCAGCGGACGCTCGCTCGAAACCATGGCTGAGGAAATAAAGCGCATCGCCGGGGAATATAATATTCCGTGCTGCGACGCATGGCATACGAGCGGCATCAACCGCTTCACATGGAAACATTTCACGCATTCTTCGGTCGTCATGAACCCAGACTACGATCCCGAAAAGGAATATGTCGCACCGTATCCGCAGTATGCCGATCAGTCGCACATGAACGACGCGGGATACGCGCGCCTCGGCGAGTGCATCGCCGCGTTTGCCGAAGGAATATAAAATTCAGAGGAATGAGATGAAAACTCGGAAGAAAGACAGAAAAGACAGAAAATTCGCAAATCTCCGCGAGCAGATCAAGGAAAGCCCCGTCAGATTTGCCGTGTACCTTGTGCTCAGAGCCATAGTTATCGCAGTGCTTGTGCTCTGCATACTGCGTGACGATTGGGAGAGCGTGTTCACCTGCGTGCTCACGCTGATACTCTTCCTAATACCTATATTCGTTGAAAAAAGCTTCGGCATCGATCTGCCGAATACGCTTGAGATGATAATCCTGCTTTTCGTGTTCGCGGCGGAGATCCTCGGCGAGATCGGCAGCTACTATATCAAATATCCGCTGTGGGATACTATGCTCCATACGATAAACGGATTCATCTGCGCCGCGTTCGGCTTTGCCCTTGTCGATATATTCAACCGTAATCGGCGCATCAAATTCGAGCTTTCGCCCGTTTTTCTTGCGATCGTGGCGTTCTGCTTCTCGATGACGATCGGTGTGCTTTGGGAATTCTTCGAATTCGGAATGGATATGATATTCAAGACCGATATGCAGAAGGATTTTGTTATAAATACCATATCGTCGGTCAAACTCGATCCGACAAACAGCAATAAAGCCGTCATTATCAAGAATATAACCGACGTTGCAGTGAACGGTGAATCGCTCGGACTCGGCGGATACCTCGATATCGGACTTATCGATACAATGAAGGATTTGATAGTCAACTTTATCGGCGCGGTCGTGTTCAGCATCATCGGTTATATATATGTAAAGACGCGAGGAAAGGGAAGATTCGCAAAGCGCTTTATTCCCGTACTTGAAGAGGACGGAAAACAGTCCGCATCTTCCGAAGACGTTCTTCCCGAAAAAGAAGAGTAAAATTTTAAGCAATCGGCATGTCTCACAGCCGGAACACGGAAATATTTTCCGAAAAGGGCACATTTGTAAATAAAAATCGACAAAGATTACTGTTTTTTGTCTCACGGCGGAACAAATTCTGCCGGTTTCTGCCCCGCTTGGTCAATAAACACAAACGGGAGAAAGTTTTTTCATATTGCGGACACTTTTTTAACAAAAGTACTTGCAATGTCGCGGAGAACATGGTATAATAGCAACGTAAATCATATTAATACTTCGAAAACATGGGATGAACGGAATGTTTCGTCACTTGAACATTTTTCTCCCAAGGTCTGCGAATCACTGCGGACCGCCCTAATTTGTTTTTTAAGCCGCTATCGCCGACGGGGTAAACCGGAGGCGGAGTGCTTGAAGAAAATATTTTAATTTAAAAGGAAGGACAATTATGAAAAGAATTTTATCATTTGTGCTTTGCGCAGTGATGCTCCTGTCATGCGTGGCAGTAACGTCTTTCGCAGCAGATGATGCGGTCGATGCTGTTATCTCGCAGATCGACGCAATCGGTGAGGTTAAGTATCAGGTGCGCACCGAAGCTGATGTTAAACCCTCTGTTAAGCTTACCGATCTTCCCGGTTGGAACTGGAGCAGACCTTACTTCAAGTCCGAGGATGACTTTGAAAGCGGTCCGTGGAAGCTTACCATGGACTTCAGCTTTGATTCCTACACCACCGGTCAGGATTATGTCCCGAACTTCGGTGTAACTATCGCCAATAATTATGTCGGCTATCGCTTTGATCAACAGCGTTGGGTTATCGCTGACGGCGGCACAAACTACGACATTCGCAACACCCTTCAGCCTTCTGAGTTCGGCGCAACCAAGTATGATCAGGTTCTCATGCCCGGCGTAGTTTACAACTTCACCGTTGAAGCTACCGATGACTGGCACATCATTCTTTACCTTGACGGTGTTGAAGTTCTTAACTACCGTGAAGACAGCCGTACATGGCAGATCGCAAAGAATATGTGCTGGTTCAACAGCGCATACTGCACCGCAAACATCTACAGCACCAACCTTTATTATGATGATGCGGATCACATCTTCACTCCCGCACAGATTTTCGCTGGCGAAGGCAAGGATCCTTTCGCAGGACAGCCCTTCGTATACAGCTTCCTCGGTGACAAAGTTACTCTCGAAGAGAACACCCAGACCTATACCGTTACCGACAGCGGTGAAGCTATAACCGCAGCGGAAGATGCTTACAAGGCGCTTTCCGATGATCAGAAGGCAGCTGTTACCAATTACGGTAAGCTTCTTGCAGCTCGCGCTACATACAATACCTATGCCGGACTTGACGATTTTAATGTCGATGAGATTATCGAGAGCGCGAAGGTCGTTACCGGCGGCGGTAAGGGCAGAAAGTACAGTCTCGGCGACTTCACTCAGATCCCGCTCGGTGGAAATCCCGATAATGCAGGCAATTTCTTCAACAAGATTATTGCAAACGGCGGTGACGCTGAATTCGAAGGCAAACTTCTCATCGAAGTTACCAACACCAACGACAAGAGAGCCGGACTCCACTTCGGTGCATTCGGTCAGATGTACGGTTACAACGCTCACTACAAGAACTTCTATGTAGGCGGAAACCCGTTCTCCGATGACGGAGCGGGAATCCCGACCGGAAACAATACCGTTGTTGTTTCTCCCGTAGAGATTACCGAGAACGAATGGCACACCTTTAAACTCAAGATCACCGCAGGCGGTGAGCGCACCGTATCCATGTGGCTCGACGGCGAACTCGCACTCAAGTACACCAAGTGCACCGACGGTGCAGGCACATTCTACCTCGACGGACGCAGCCTTAACATGACTTGGGCAAACATCACTGCCAAGACCGGCAGCGAGACCATGACTGCAAATCCTGAGAGCACCAACGTTGACGATTGGTTCTTCGCAAATGACGGCGGCGCACTCGTAGATATCCCCGAGACCGTTTCTTACGATCTCTCCAAGTTCCTTGACCTTGCAAAGGCTTACAAGGTGGTTTCCAAGTCCATCGCTAAGGTTCCCGCAGAGAACACCGCTGAAATCGCAAACCTTGATGCAGTCAAGGAAATCGGCGAGAAGCTTCTCCCGTACGTTGATCCCGCACAGCTCGCTACCGATCTCGATCAGCAGGATATCGCTGACGCTATCGTTACCGCAGCAAATGCAGACGTACTTTACAACGCATTCTCCGACAAGGCTAAGGTAGACGCTCTCCGTGAGGCTCTTTATATGGCTCAGGAAGGCAAGTTCCTTAACACTTGGACCACCGAGCTCTCCATCGCAGGATGGGAAGAGGGCAAGGGCGAGGCAGCTCCCGTTGCAGCAGCTGCATACGGCGCAGTTACCTTCACCTACAGCACCGCAGCTGACGGCGAGTACTCCGCAGAGGCTCCCACCGCAGCAGGCAAGTACTTTGTAAAGGCTACCGTTGCCGAGACCAAGGCTTACTCCGGTCTCGAGAGCGCTCCCGTTGAGTTCGAGATCACCGCTAAGTCTGTTACTCTCGGCGATCTTAACAACGACGGCGAAGTCAATGCAAAGGACCTCATCATCCTCATCAGAGTTAATGCCGGTTGGGAAATCGATTACAACAATGATGCGGCTGATATGAATGCTGACGGAAGCATCAACATGAAGGATATCATCCTCCTCATCAACGCTATTAAGTAATCGTACTTGATGCATAATTCAAGACCGTGCAGGATTTCCTGCACGGTCTTTTCTGTGTCAGGACTGCCTCTGTCCGCCGCCTCTGGCGCGGGATTAGTTTTTGTTGCGGGGTATCACCCGATTCGGAATGGTGGCTGCCGCCGAAGCCGTTTGCACCATCTATGCGCCGGATTTTGTTCCGACCGTTTCGCACCGGATGATCATATTAAATTGTTTCGTTATGCTTCCCATCTGCGCCGTGCTTCGTGCGGTAATTTCACTCTCCGCACGCATTTCTTTGATCCTTGGACAGCACTTTTAATAAATAATATTGACGAATGAGACAAAAAGGTGTATAATTTACTTATCCGGCGCCGTTCGGCTCCGAAAACTATTCTGTGAGAAGGGCGGTGAGAACGCTTTGGGTAAGGCAATAAACATCCTTGTCCTTGTAATTGCTTCTCTCGTTGTTATTACCGCCTGCGTCCTCAACATCGCCGGATTGATCGGCGGACTCCGATCCGGGATCACCGAGGAATGGGTCGATTTTCTTAAATGGAACGACCGTTCTTATATAAACACCTACGGCACGCTCGATAAAAAATATGTGAATAACATGCTCGGCGCGACCTCGCGCCTTACGCCGAAATCCGTGGATATGACAACATACGTTCCGGAAAACGGCGAAGCTGCGCATCTCGAGATCGGCACGGCGTTTTATTCGATAAACGGCTACGATTCGGAAAAATTCATCGCCGTAAAGGACGGCAGCGATTTCTTCCTGTACTGTACACAGGATGCGGATTCCGCATCTCTTCTCGAAAAATGCGGAGTGAAGCGGTATAAATCGCAGATCGGATTCGGCACATTCTTTGTTCAGGGTACGGGCAAAGGCACAGATTCCGATATAAGCCTCAAATATTTAAAATCCTATTCGGCACTTACTTCGTATCTTTCCGACAAATCAAAGGACTTTTCCGGAAATCAATACAAGGACGTGATTATGCGCCGCGGCTATGATGAGGACTTTTTCCTGAATAAGGCGGTGATTGCGATAAGACTCGGCAGCTGTGAAAGTGCGGCATACGGCCTTAACGCGGTCATGTCCGGAAAATCGGAGATGACGTTTGTTCTCAGAAAAAACGTACTCCCCGATGAGATCAGATACGCTGCCGGGGACGTCGGGTACCTCTTTGTTGAGATCAACAGACGTGATTACGACGGTCAGAAGCTTGTTTATCAGATCGAGCCGGATATTATCGAGAATGCGGAGATACTCGCCGGAGAGGATGCGGAAAGTGCAATGAATGCCCGTGTCAAAATCGCATATGAGTACTCGGAGATCTCGGGCACTCCGTGGGCGATCGCCGCGGGCGAAGAATACGACAGGGATTTTTTCGATTCGAATCTCCTCTTTATAGTATCGTGCGGGGATTTCGAGGGCTTGAGCCGATACAGCCTCGATTCCGTGTCGAACGAACGGGGAATTCTCAAAATAAATATAACGAGATGCCGCAATGTAAACGCCTCTCCCGATTATCGCAGGCAGTATATTACCGTTGCATATCCGAAATCGAGGTATAACGGCGAAACCGTTCTCCCGATCGCAAAGCTTTCCGATGCGCCGCCGGAGCCGACGGAGTATACTCCGCGCGACTGCACGGTCATCACGGACATGGATACCCTCACGGAGCTTGCCGCGGTTTACGGAATTCCCGAAAATATATACGGTGATAAATTTTTTGAAAGCTACGTTCTCTATTTCGTGGGGGATGTGGTGGCTTCGGAGGATGTGGATTTCTCATATAAGTCATGCCGCGCCGATGAAACAGGACAAACGATCACCGTGAAGGAAACCGTCCCGGCGGATTGCGATGATTCCCCGGTTCTGAAATATGTAGCCGTTCCGTATCTGAAAAGCGCATACGGCGGCGGATTTACGGTGCTTCTCGAAACGAAGTACGAATACCTGACGGAAAACGGCTACGAAAATACTGAAAATACAGAGGAAACGACGGATGAAACGGCTGTGACCGAAACCGCCGTTCCGGAAAAAAGGTGAAAAATGGACAGTCTCGATCTTAAAATTCTATCCTGCCTCAAGAACAACGCAAGGGCAAAAGCGTCCCAGATAAGCGAAGAGGTAAATCTTTCGGTATCGGCGGTTACCGAGAGAATAAAGAAGCTTGAGGCTTCCGGCGTCATATGCGGCTACACGGTAGTGCTCGATCAGAAGAAGCTCGGCAACGATGTGATAGCGCTTATGGAGGTCAGCCTCGAGCATCCGCGGTATTATGACCGTTTTACGGAGCTTGTCGCGCAGAATCCGAATATCGTTTCCTGCTACTACATGACAGGGGATTACGATTTTATGCTGAAGATCATTACGGATTCCTCGGACAGCCTTGAGCTTATACACAGAATGCTGAAAAGTCTCGACGGCGTGTCCGGCACCAAAACTCATGTTGTCCTCAAATCCGTGAAGACAGGCATAACCGTTGTGCCGAACTGATCTTTTTCGAAAATACGACGAATAATGCAAAGATATCCGAATATTTTTCAATATTGCGCCTTGCGAACGAAAAATATTTCGGATATTTTTGATCTGACAAAAAATACTCAGTTTTTTTGCAAACCCCTTTATTTTGGACGTGATTTGAGATATAATGAGCGCATAAATATAAGGAAAATCCGTATATTCCGATTGCCGTCCAAGCGGAAGAACGGGTGCTCCGGCTATTATCCGCCGGATAAAGCGGAAGAAAGGCGCGTCCGCAGGACGCAGGTGTTTACAATGAAAACTCTCGGCTATTATAACGGAAAATTCGGACCTCTCGATGAAATGACGGTACCTATGAACGACCGTGTCTCCTATTTCGGCGACGGCGTTTACGATGCCACATATTCGAGAAATTATGTCATATACGCTCTTGACGAGCATATCGACCGCTTCTATAACAGCGCGGCTCTTCTGAAGATAAAGATTCCTCACACTAAGGATGAGATGAAAGCCCTCCTCTGCGATATGGTTAAAAAGCTTGACGACGATGAGCAGTTCGTTTATTGGCAGGTTACCCGCGGAACGGGGATGCGCAATCACGCGTTCCCCGACGAGAGCGTTCCGGCGAATATCTGGATCACCCTCAAGCCTGCGAAGGTAAAGGATACATATCAGAAAATCAAGCTTATTACCCTTGAGGATACCCGTTTCCTCCACTGCAATATAAAGACGCTTAACCTTCTGCCCAGCGTTATGGCTGCACAGAAGACCGCCGAGGCGGGATGCGACGAAGCGGTTTTCCACCGCGGCGACCGCGTGACCGAGTGCGCACATTCCAACGTGCATATCATCAGGGACGGAGTGTTTGTGACCGCTCCCACGGATCACCTGATCCTCCCCGGAATCGCACGTGCTCACCTTATCAAGACGGCAAAGCAGCTCGGATATGCGGTAGACGAGACTCCGTATACTCTTGACGATCTTATGAACGCCGATGAAGTTATCGTTTCCTCCTCCGGTTCCTTCTGCCTTGCGGCAAGCGAGGTTGACGGAAAGAAGGTCGGCGGACGCGCTCCCGAGATGCTGAAGGCGCTTCAGGATGCGCTTGTTGCCGACTATATCGAAAAGACGAACGTCTGAGAATGTCGGAGCGGCGAAAATGACACAGTTTGAACTTACCAAATACAATGTCGGACGGGATCTCGACGAGCTTATGAATCTCGATCCGCGCGGATACGGCGTCTGCCGCATTCTGTATCCTGCATCGCGCGAGTACGCACATGATACTAATGTTTCGATGCATTTTGCGGAGAAGCTTCTCGAAACTCTTTCCGAGGGCGATCTTGTCTATATAATCACGGGATTCCGCCTTCTTCCTCACGGATCGCCCGAGACCGACGGCATAATCGGATCGATGCTTCTTGCCCGCACGCTTGCGAAGCTCGGAATCAAGCCGGCGCTTATCGTTCCGGAGCAGTGCATTGAGGCTGCCCGCCACATGGCGAGCGTTTGCGGACTTCATTTCTATACGGATATCGAAAGCGTTGTGAAATATCCCATCGCCGTTTGCGCAGTTCCGTTTACCACCGATCCCGCCAAGGCGAAGGAGTGCGCCGAGGAGATATTCGGCATTGCGGAGCCTAAGGCTCTTGTTGCGATCGAGGCACCCGGCGCAAACGAGATCGGAGTGTATCATAACGCGACGGGTCTTGACATAACCTCCTTTGAGGCAAAGGCTGATGCACTGTTCGATATGGCGAAGGAACGGAAGATCCCCACATTCGCAATCGGAGATCTCGGGAACGAGATGGGCATGGGCGCTATTCGCGAGCATATAGAAAAGTATATTCCGTACGCTCAGAAGGGTGCAGATCACTCGACCTGCCGCTGCGGATGCAACGGTGGAATCTGCGCCCGCACCGCTGCGGATACGGTTCTTACGGCGACGGTTTCCGATTGGGGAACATATGCGGTATGCGCAGCGATTGCATTTCTTAAAGGAGATACGGATCTCATGCACACACCCGAAATGGAGAAAGAGGTTGTGACTACCGCATCAAGATACGGTATGATCGATATGTACGGCTGGCTCGTCCTTGCGATAGACGGAATGGATATGAGCATACTCATGGCGATCGTATCGCTGATGAGGAGTTGCGTATCAAATGCTCTCGGACTTGTAGATACATGCAAAACATGGTTTGACAAGACGATAGAGCTCGGATATTTCGGTTGATAAACGGCGGCGGTGCGTTTTTTCGTGCCGCCGTGCGGCTTTAATGTCGGGGAGTTACTATGTTTGATGTAAAAATACTGCCTTCGGGAGACAGCGCCGTGCTCATTCAGCTCGGAAGTGTTATCTCGCCGCAGGTGAACGCGGCGGTTCATGCGCTCGACGCCGGAATCAAATCGGCAAATATAAATGGGATTGTCGAAACGGTTCCCGCTTTTGCTTCGCTTCTTGTTCTCTACGATCCCGTTGTGATCGGATACGAAGAGATTTCAGGAACACTGCGCGCCATTTGCGAAAATCCGACCTCCGTATCGGAAAGAAAATCCTTTTTGTACACCATTCCGGTGTGCTACGGCGATGAGTTCGGCGAAGATCTTGAGGACGTTGCCGCTCATGCGGGCATGAGCGCGGATGAGGTAGTGCGCTGCCACAGCGAGAGAACATACTTGATTTATATGCTCGGATTTCTCCCCGGATTTCCGTATCTCGGCGGACTTGATCCTGCGATAGCGTGCCCGAGGCTTGCGTCGCCGAGGCAGAAGATCGAGGCTGGCAGCGTCGGTATCGGCGGTGAACAAACCGGGGTATATCCGCTTGCATCTCCGGGCGGATGGCGGCTTATCGGAAGAACTCCGGTGAAGCTTTATGATCCGAACCGCGCGGAGCCTATTTTCTACAGTCCGGGTGATTCCGTGAAATTCAGTCCGATCGACAGGCGCGAATACGATCGGATAGCCGCAGAAGCCGAAAAAGGGAACTACATTCCCGAAAAGGAGGCAGTGCTGTGAGAAGGGAAATGAGAGTCATATATCCGGGACCGTTCACCACGGTTCAGGATAACGGAAGATACGGACATCAGTCCGAGGGATTCATCGTTTCGGGCTGCGCGGACAGCGAGTCCATGAAGATTGCAAATATCCTCTGCGGTAACGATCCCTGCTGCGGTGTCCTCGAAATGACGCTTGCGGGAATGTGCGTGCAGTTTATGTGCGACACGGTGATCGCCGTTTCCGGCGCCGATATCGTTCCGTTTATAAACGGAAAGCGCGCGGAAATGAACAGAGCGTATTTTCTCCCCGAAGGCTCATACTTTATGTCGTCGGGCTCGGTGAACGGCATCAGAGCATATCTTGCGGTATCGGGCGGCTTTGATATTCCGTCTGTTATGGGCAGCGTTTCGACGGGGCTGAAATTTGCCCTCGGAGGATTCGGCGGACGGCGATTGAAGGCAGGCGACACAGTTCCGCTGAACCGTGAGACACCGCGCCCCGCAAATATCGCTGAGCGGAGAACCCCGAGAATCCCGTATGAAAGCAGCGTTACGCTTCGGTGCGTCCGAGGACCGCAGGACGGCATGTTTACCGAAAAGGGAATTGCGGATTTCTTCGGAGGCGAATACACAGTGACAAATGCGTCCGACCGTATGGGAATACGCTTTGACGGAACGCCGCTCGAATCAGTCTCCGGAACCGATATAATCTCGGACGGAATCTGCTGCGGCTCGGTTCAGGTGCCGATAAACGGTAAGCCGATACTTCTTCTTGCGGATCATCAGACCACGGGCGGTTACGCGAAGATCGCCACCGTGATATCCGCCGATATTCCGAAGGCGGCGCAGCTTGCCGCGGGGAACACGGTCAGATTTGAGGAGATCGGCGTAGCTGAAGCGCAGGAGATCGCGCGTGAAAGACATGCATATCTTGCGCACCTTGCCGCCGAAACGGTATAAAACATAAAACTGCATGGTCTTGTTTTTGTTCGCAGACTCAAAAAACGGCGTATGACACCGAAACCTCAAAACGAAGATGCGCTATATTTCCGCGCGTATCCGATTCGGGGCTTCTGTCGCTGTAAATGTTGAAAAATATGCGGTTGTGGCAAAGATGCCGCGGCGTTCGGCGGAAAATGCCGGCGTCAGCGCGAAAAATATGGTGAAAGGAATATTAGAATGAATAAATATGCAGAAATGTTGCCGCTTGAGGTGCGAAAACTGATAAGAAGCGGTGAAATAGATTATCAGACTTCCGGAATGTGCGCGGGATACGCGCAGGCGAATCTCGTGGTTCTTCCGCGCGAGGAGGCGTTCGATTTTCTCCTTTTCGCACAGCGCAACCCCACCTCATGCCCGATACTTGAGGTTTCGGATGTCGGCTCGCGCTCCCTCCGATTCATTGCGGAAGATGCGGATATCGCAAAGGATATTCCGAAATACCGCATATACGAAAACGGCGAAATGACGGGCGAATATACGGATGTCGAGCGTTTTTGGCGCGACGATCTCGTTTCGTTCCTTATCGGATGCAGCTTTTCGTTTGAGGCGGAGCTTCTCGAAGCGGATATCCCCGTGAGACATATCGAGGAAGGACGCAACGTGCCGATGTACAATACGAATATTCCCGACGTTCCCGCGGGAATATTCCACGGCAATATGGTCGTGAGCATGCGCCCGATGAAAAGCGCGGACGCAATACGCGCCGCAGTCGTTACCGCCGCGATGCCGAGAGTCCACGGCAAGCCCGTGCATATCGGCGATCCCGCGGCGATCGGCATAAAGGACATAAGCCGTCCCGATTACGGCGATGCGGTCACGATAAAGGAAGGCGAGGTTCCGGTGTTCTGGCCGTGCGGAGTGACCCCGCAGGCGGCTCTTATGGCGGCGGCACCGCGCTTTGCAATAACTCACGCGCCGGGACATATGTTTATAACGGATATCAAGAATTCCGCACTGAAAAACTGAACCGCACACCTCGGTCAAAAGGAAGCAGGCTTTTATGAATAAAAAGGTCGATCTTAACTCCGATCTCGGCGAGAGCTTCGGAGCTTATAAAATCGGGAATGACGAAAACGTCATTCCGCTTATAACCTCGGCAAATGTCGCGTGCGGCTGGCACGCGGGCGACAGCTTGGTAATGCAGAAAACGGTATCGCTCTGCAAGGGCGCGGGGATCGCCGTCGGCGCACATCCCGGATACCCCGATCTGATGGGATTCGGCAGACGTGCGCTGTCCGTTACGCCCGCAGAGATGAAGTCGTACATTATGTATCAGGTGGGGGCGCTTCAGACGTTTCTGCGTGCCGATGGCATGACGCTTCAGCATGTAAAGCCGCACGGCGCAATGTACAATGCTGCGGCAAAGGATATAAAGCTGTCGCGCGCGATCTGCGAGGCGATTGCCGAGTGCGCACCGGGGGCGATACTCCTCTGCCTGTCGGGAAGCGAAATGTGCAGAGCCGCCGAGGAATGCGGTATTTTGTATGCAAGCGAAGTGTTCGCTGACCGCGCATACGAGGACGACGGAAGCCTTGTCGCACGTTCGAAGCCCGGCGCTGTGATCACGGATGAAAACGAAGCGATAGCGCGCGTTGTCCGCATGGTCAGAGAATCAAAGGTGACATCGGTGAACGGCAAGGATATTTCGATAAAGGCGGACAGCATATGTGTCCACGGAGACAATGCCCACGCGCTTGAATTCGTCACAAGGATAAGAGCCGCGCTCAAGGCGGCGAATATCTCGACAGCCCCGCTCGGAGATGTGATCTCCGCAAGATAAAGCCTGCAGAAAGGATGAAACGGTATGAATATGAACATCCTCCGCTGCTGGGCGGAGATAGATATGGACGCCGTGTGCGGAAACTTCCGATCGATACGCGCGTTCGTTCCGAAGGAAAAAAAGCTGATGGCGGTCATAAAGGCGGACGGATACGGTCACGGCTCCGTCCCGATCGCCGAAGCGCTTGAAGGCGAGGCGGATTTTTACGGCGTCGCCATGCTCGACGAGGCGGTGGAGCTGCGTCAGGCGGGAATAAAAACTCCGATACTGATTCTCGGATATACTCAGCCTGAGCTTTTTCCCGTGCTTGTCAGGTATGATATACGTCCCGCCGTTTTCCATACGTCGGATGCAGAGGCTTTCGATCGCTGCGCACGCGCGGCGGGGAAGATCGCGCCTCTCCACATTGCGCTTGAAACCGGAATGGGGCGCATAGGCTATCCCGATACCGACAAGAGCGTTGAAGAGATCAAGAAAATATCCGCGCTCGAAAATGTTTGCGTAGAGGGAATATTCAGCCATTTCGCAAAGGCGGATGCCGAAGATAAATCCTATGCACAGCTTCAGCTTGAAAGATACAGCTCCTTTATCTCCAAGCTTGAGGCTGCGGGGATTTTCATTCCCGTGCGCCATCTCTGCAACAGCGCGGCGACGATAGAATTTCCTCCGAAATTCGATATGCTGCGTGAGGGGATCATTCTCTACGGTCTCCGACCTTCATACGAGGTCGATATGGAAAAGATAAGGACACTTCGCCCCGCGATGTCGCTCAGAGCCCGTGTCGGTCATGTCAAGACGATCGAGGCGGGGGACAGTGTCAGCTACGGCTGTACATATACCGCGGACTGCCGCAGAAGGGTCGCGACGGTGTGCGCGGGATATGCGGACGGAGTTCCGCGTATCATCTCGAATAAGGCGCAGGTGCTCATACACGGAAAAAAGGCTCCGATCATCGGCAGGATCTGCATGGATCAGCTTATGGCCGATGTTTCGGATATTCCGGAAACCGAAGTCGGGGATGTCGCAACGCTGTTCGGGCGTGACGGCGAAGAGGAGATTTTCGCCGACGACGTGGCGACGGTCGCACAGACGATCGGATACGAGCTTGTCTGCGGCATAACGAAGCGCGTTCCCCGCGTGTATATGCGCGGCGGAAAGGTTGAGAAAATACATTACGGCATCCCGCACGAAGAAGCTTGAATATCTGCCGTGAGACGCGGAATTATCCGCGTCTCTTTACCTTTTTCGGGACTTCGCGCGGCGCGGAGGTCTTTCGCACCGAAGGTGCGGTATCCGCTGCTTTTCGGACAGCGGGCGGCTTGTCATAATCGCCGTGAGCTTTTCATATTATCTACCAAACGAATTAAGGCAGCGTTTCTCGGCGCATCCGATACAGAGTATGCGCCGCTGCCTTAAACCAAAGATTCGGCGGAGGAAATATGGATAAGCAGAACATACCACAGCTTATGACACCCGAGAAGAGTGCCGTTACGGTGCCGTATTGCGATATAACCGTATCGGACGAGGTGTCGGAGGAAATCTCACTTGCGGATTACTATCCCGAGGTGCGGCGCATTGTTTCGGTCAGCGCAAGGGTTATCCCGGAGGGAAAGTTCATGTCCGGGAATACGGTCGAGTGCGACGGAGCGGTTTCTTTTATTGTAACGTATCTCGGCGAGGACAGAACGCTTGCCGCAGTCCCGTTTACGGTTGCCTATTCCGTTCCGGTTGAATTGCCGGAGTGTCCGGAAAATGCGCTGCCGGGAGAGATATATACGGACTGCACCGTGGATTCTTCGGGCGCCCGCGCGACCGATGCACGCAAGCTCTCTCTTAAAGCGCATCTCAAAGTCCGCGTTTTCGGCGATATGCGCATAAAAACGGATGAGAAATACAGCGACGAAAACGGGCAGAAGCCGGGCGCCGAGGATACGCTCTCTCTTGAGAAGCTCAGCGAAAAGCACACTACCGTGAGGCGCTTTTCGGGCGCGGTCAACGGTGAGGTCGGCGGAATGCTGCGCACAAACGGCAGCGTGAAGCCGCTCAGCGCCGACGCGGCGATAAACATTATCGATGCACACACCGCCGACGGGAAGATAAAAGTCAGAGCCGAGGCGGTAGTGTTTGTCCAATGCGTCGGCGAGGACGGACTCTACGTCATGCTGAGGGCGAAGGAGCCGTTTGAGGAGGAGATCGACGTACCCTCCGCGCAGAGCGGCGATGCCGCATGCGCCTGCGGACGCGCGGTGTCCGTATCGGTCACTCAGGAGGATGGCGGACTTTCCTATACGGTGGAATATGACATTGAAGGCGAGTGTATGAGGCCGGAAGAGGTATCGCTCTGCACAGATGTTTATTCGACCTCATATGATACGCAGGAGACATTCGGCGAATTCGAAATGTACGCACCGATCAAATGCTCGGTCCTCCATCTCACGGCAAGCGGCGGGGTAAAACGACGTTCGGCATCTTCGGCGGGCGAATATGTGACGGGAATGAGCGCCGATGCGGTTTGCGAGAAGATCGATTTTTCGGACGGGCGGATGACGCTGACTGGAAGCGTCGGAATGCAGGCTGCGATCGCTGGAGACGGCGAGGTGTATCCCGAGGAAGGGAAATTCCCGTTTACCGTTTCCGCGGATATTCCTGATACGGATATCTCCGACCCGGTGTGGCACGCGAACGTGTCGGTCGTCGATGTCGGCGCGAGACCCGGCGATAAGGAGATAGAGGCGAGTGCCGAGCTTTCGATAAGCGTTTTTGCGCTTGACAGAAGAAAGGTGAAGTGCATCGGGAATGTTGTCATAGATCATTCGAAGCCGAAAAAGCACGACAGCGCGCTGAAAATTTATTTCCCCGAAACGGGCGAGCGCGTGTGGGATATTGCAAAGAAATATTCTTCGTGCCGTCAGACGCTGTGCAGCCTGAACGGATGGAACGAAGAAACGGCGGCGGTCGGTGACGGTCCCGTCGTGATAGGTTAGAAGGTCGGATTATAGTCTAAAAGCCGTGAATGCATATGCATTCACGGCTTTTGTATGCGGGCGATATTTCAAGCGCGTCATGAATAGAAAGCTCATACGAATCTTCCCGGGACAGAGTCAGCGCACGGTAAATTAACGAAGGAGATTTGTATTAATGCGAAATGTCAGCCCGTGCAGAAACGTGCGGAGTGCATATCCGTGTCGGCATCATGCTGTACGCAAAACTCAAAAAAGCACTGCCGCGCAGTGCTTTTTTGCTGGAGCAGGGTACGGGAATCGAACCCGCCTGTCTTGGTTGGGAACCAAGTATTCTACCGATGAATTAACCCTGCCCGTCTACGGATTTATTTTATCACCGATTCCGTTTTTTGTCAAGCCTCGGGAGAAAATTATCCTTGCATTCCGTTCGTGAAAATTCCGCAAAACGTACGGTATCTGCGCTTCTTTCGACGCACGGGATCCCGGAGAACTGTCCGTTGTCCGCCCGCAGTGCGCAAAAGGAAAAATTATAAAAATTATTTTCACTTTTTTGGCGGTATAATCTTGAAAATGCATGCACAATCATATATAATGTAGAATGAGGGAAAATGGTTCTGATTTTTCCGACTTTCCGTTTTTTTCTCGTTTTTCCCTCTCATGTCTGCTTCACCGCGTAGGCGGTCCATATAGAAATATTCAGTGAAAGGAACAAAGAAATGCCTATTTATTTCGTATGTCTCATGGGAATGGGAATAGTATTTGTGGGACTTATCTGCATAATTCTTATCTGCATGGCGGCGAGTGCGATCATTCGCGCAATGGAATCCGGCAGCAAGACTGAAGCAATTTCTCAGTATGCCGGAGCAGCAGCCGCGCCCGCAGCTCCCGCCTCCGAGCTTACCCCCGAAAAGCGCCGCGAGATGATTGCCGCGGTATCCGCAGCCCTTGCCGAAGAGCTCGGAAAAGACGTATCTGCGATAAAGATCACGTCATTCAAGAAAATCTGAATTTATAAAGCCGAAAGGATAAAATCATGAAGAAATACAAAGTTAACGTAAACGGTACAATGTACGAGATCACCCTCGAGGTCGCAGATGAGTCCGAGGTGAAGTCCGCGCAGGCTTCCGCGCCCGCGGCAGCTCCCGCACCGGCAGCAGCTCCTGCCGCAGCCGGAAGCGAGAATGTAAGCGCTCCCATGCCCGGCACGATCCTCTCCGTAAATGTAAAGGCGGGAGATTCCGTGAAGAAGGGCGATGTCCTCTTTGTACTTGAAGCGATGAAGATGGAAAACGAGATCATGGCTCCCAGAGACTGCACCGTAAGTTCCGTCAGTGTGACCAACGGAGCATCCGTTCAGACCGGCGAAGCCCTTTGCACCATTTCTTGACCTCGGGGAGGTTTTCTGATGGAATACATTATGAATTTTATTGACCAGACAGGTTTCGTTCGCTTCTTTGCGGACGGAAACTGGAAGTGTCTTATCATGATCGCAATTTCGCTTGTCCTCATGTATCTTGCGATCGTAAAGAAGTTTGAGCCGCTGCTGCTGCTTCCGATAGCCTTCGGAATGCTGCTCACGAACCTTCCCGGAGCCGAGATGTTCCATGAACAGCTCTTTGCCGGCGGTCATGTGCATTGGGATCTGTTCGGCGGAGGCGGCGATATCACCGCGGGTCTTATCGACTATCTCTACCTCGGCGTCAAACTCGGAATATACCCCTGCCTTATCTTTATCGGCGTCGGCGCAATGACCGACTTCGGTCCGCTGATCGCAAATCCGAAGAGTCTTCTTCTCGGTGCTGCCGCTCAGCTCGGAATTTTCATGACCTTTGCAGGCGCAAGACTTCTCGGATTTACCGATAAGGTCGCGTCCTCGATCGGTATCATCGGCGGTGCCGACGGTCCTACCGCGATTTTCGTCACCTCAATGCTTGCTCCCGAATTTCTCGGACCGATCGCCGTCGCGGCTTACTCCTACATGGCTCTCGTGCCCGTAATTCAGCCTCCGATAATGAAGCTGCTTACCACCAAGGCCGAGCGTCAGATCGTGATGAAGGAGCTTCGCCCCGTATCGCGCAAGGAGAAGATCGCGTTCCCGTTTGTCGTAACGATCTTCGTTTCGCTTCTCGTTCCTTCCGCAGCTCCGCTTGTCGGCTCTCTTATGCTCGGTAACCTGCTCAAGGAATGCGGCGTCTGCGACCGCCTTTCCAAGACCGTTCAGAACGAGCTCATGAACATCGTAACTATTTTCCTCGGAATTTCCGTCGGTGCGACTGCCACCGCTGCCACCTTCCTCTCTCTTGACACCATCAAGATCATCGTTATGGGTGTCATCGCATTCGGCTTCGGTACCGCGGGCGGCGTCCTCCTTGCAAAGTTCATGAACCTCTTCCTGAAAAACAAGATCAATCCGCTTATCGGCTCCGCCGGAGTTTCCGCAGTTCCGATGGCTGCGCGCGTATCACAGGTCGTAGGTCAGAAAGAGAACCCCTCGAACTTCCTTCTCATGCATGCCATGGGTCCGAACGTTGCGGGAGTTATCGGCTCGGCTATCGCGGCAGGCGTGCTTATAGCCCTGTTCGGCTGATATTAACTGAAAGGAAACATTATGTCTGAAAAAAAGCTTTTCATAACCGATACCATACTCCGTGACGCGCATCAGTCTCAGGCTGCAACGCGAATGAGAGTTGAGGATATGCTTCCCGCATGCCCGATACTCGACGATATCGGATATTGGTCGCTCGAATGCTGGGGCGGCGCAACCTTCGATTCGTGCATGCGCTTCCTCGGAGAGGATCCGTGGGAGAGACTGCGCCTCCTTAAAAAGGCAATGCCGAAAACCCCGCTTCAGATGCTTCTGCGCGGTCAGAACCTTCTCGGATACAAGCACTATTCCGACGATGTGGTTGACGAATTCGTTCGCCTCTCAATCAAAAACGGAATCAACGTGATCCGTATATTCGACGCGCTCAACGATCCCCGCAACATCGCACAGGCGATGAAGTCAACGAAAAAATACGGCGGCGTATGTGAAGCCGCGATCAGCTACACGGTAAGCCCCGTTCACGATAATGATTACTTCGTTGCCCTTGCAGGGCAGCTTGAGGAGATGGGCGCCGATACTATCTGCATCAAGGATATGGCAAACCTCCTCCTTCCGAAGGACGCTTTCAAGCTTGTGAAGGCGCTGAAGGAAAAGATCAGCGTGCCGATCCACCTTCACACGCACAACACGACGGGTACCGGAGATATGACGTATCTCATGGCGGTGCTCGCTGGCGTCGATATAGTTGACTGTGCGCTTTCGCCTCTTGCAAACGGCACTTCTCAGCCCTCCACGGAAGCTCTCGTCGCAACCCTCAAGGGAGACGAGCGCGACACCGGACTTGATCTTGCAAAGCTGTCCGAGGCTGCCGTCCACTTCCGCAAGGTTGCCGAGAAGCTGAAGAAGGAAGGCTTCCTTGATCCCAAGGTGCTTAACGTTGATACGAACACCCTTCTTTATCAGGTTCCCGGCGGAATGCTTTCCAACCTTATTTCGCAGCTCAAGCAGGCGAATGCCGAGGACAGATATTACGATGTTCTCGAGGAAGTTCCGCGCGTGAGAAAGGACTTCGGATATCCGCCCCTCGTAACCCCGACAAGCCAGATCGTCGGCTCTAAGGCCGTGCTCAACGTTATTGCCGGCGCGCGTTACAAGATGGTCACGAAGGAGTCAAAGGGACTTCTCCGCGGAGAGTACGGACAGCTTCCCGCTCCCGTAAACGAAGAGGTGCGCAAGAAGGCGATCGGCAATGCCGAGGTCATAACCTGCCGTCCCGCCGATCTCATTGCTCCCGAGCTTGAGAAGTACCGCGAGGAATCAAAGGGACTTGCAAAATCGGAAGAGGACGTTCTTTCGTATGCGCTCTTCCCGCAGGTGGCTGCGAAATTCCTCGAGGCGCGCGACAATCCCGTTCCTGCGGAAGCACCCGCTCCCGCGGCGTCCGACGACAACTCGGTACGCACAATATACGTTCAGGATCTCAGCGAGTAAGTTTTCGCTCCGAGACAAAGAAAAGAGGCCATCCCGCGCGGGATTGCCTCTTTTTACGCTGTCGGAAACGGTACACGGATAAAAAAGCCGCCGCATCCGTCGATGCGGCGGCAGAGAGCATCAGTAGCTGTCTACGGTCTGGACCTTGATGATGTTTGTCGTGCCGGCAATGTTGAGCGGAACTCCCGCCGTTATGACGACTCTTTCGCCGGAATGGATCAGCTCAAGCTTCTTTCCGCAATCGACCGCATGACGGAAAAGACGGTCGGTGTCGTCCTGCGGAAGTGAAAGCACGGGGAATACGCCCCATGAGAGCGAGAGCTGATGGAAAGTCTTTTCGCTCGGCGTCGCGGCGATAATCGCCTGGGTGGGACGGAATTTCGATACGCGGCGTGCGGTTGCGCCCGATTTGGTCACGGCGATGATTGCCGCCGCCTTAATATCGCGGGCTGTTGTACAGGCGGCGTCGCAGATTGCGTTTGTCGTGTCGGCGTAGTCGATCTCGTAATGCATGTTTCTGTACGCGCCGAGTTCGATCGCATCGCGCTCCGCCTGCTCCGCGATCTTAGCCATTACCTTGATCACGAGCACGGGATGCGCACCCATTGCCGTCTCGCCCGACAGCATGATCGCGGATGCGCCGTCAAAGACGGCATTCGCGACGTCCGTGATCTCCGCACGGGTCGGAGTCGAGCTTGTTATCATCGATTCAAGCATCTGTGTGGCGCAGATAACCATTTTGCCCGCCTGATAGCATTCGCGGATGAAGCGCTTCTGGATTCCGGGGAGCTTTTCGTATTCGATCTCGACGCCCATGTCTCCGCGCGCGATCATGATTCCGTCGGAATAGCGGAGGATCTCGTCAAAGTTCATCACACCCTGGATGTTTTCGATCTTTGAGATTATTTTTATATCGTGACCGCCGTGATAATCGAGAAAACGGCGGAGCTCTATGACGTCTTCCTTCTTGCGCACGAACGATGCCGAGACGAAATCCACTCCCTGTTCGATTCCGAAAAGGAGGTCGGAGGCATCCTGCTTGCTGATATACGGCATATCGAGGCTTACGTTGGGGATGTTGACTCCCTTGTGAGTCGATATCTTGCCGCCGATCTCGACCTTTGTGATCACATCGGTGTCGGTCAGCCCGGTTACTCTGAGTGAGATTCTTCCGTCGTCGATGAGGACCATATCGCCTTCCTTGAGCTCCGTCGCAAGGGGCTTGTATGTCACGGAGACTTCCTTTTCGCTTCCTTCGATATCGCGCGCGGTGAGAATGAAGGTCTCACCTTCCTTCAGGGTTGCACTGCCTCCGATAATCTCGCCGAGTCGTATCTCGGGCCCCTTCGTATCGAGCATTATCGCGGATGGAACACCGAGACTGTCTCTTACTCGACGGAAGGTCTCTATGTTTTTTGCGTGGTCGTCATGGCTTCCGTGCGAAAAATTGAGGCGCGCGATGTTCATGCCCGCAAGAAGCATTTCGCGGAGAACGTATTCGCTGTTTGAGGACGGTCCGAGTGTGCATACTATTTTTGTTCTTCTCATTTGATATTCCTTTCGATCTGCCGGGCGAACGGTGTTCGGTCGAATCCCTCGGCGGCGCACTGCACGACAAATTCTTGCCGATAAAACAGTGCGGCGAAGTAAAAATCTTATAATGCAGATATTATATCATATCGGTGATATTTATTCAATTGCACTTCGTAAAATTCATGTATATTATATGCATATTTTTTCGCCGTAAGACGCCGACGTGATAATGCGGGTGTTTTCAATGTAAATTTTTATCGTTTTCTGCGCTTTTTCTATTGTTTTTCCACAGCGTATATTGTATAATAACAGATGACAAAAAAGTTTCTTGAGAAGGAGTTTTTTATGAGCATTACATATTCTGCTGAAGTTGAACAGATGTGCTGTGTCGCCCAGGGCCCCAACCACGGTCCGGCTCCGCTTCCCGAAGAGGGCAAGTGGATACAGGCAAAGCAGATCTCCGACATTTCCGGTTTTACCCACGGTGTGGGCTGGTGCGCACCTCAGCAGGGCGCGTGCAAGCTTTCGCTCAACGTAAAGGACGGCGTTATCGAGGAGGCTCTCGTTGAGACCATCGGATGTTCCGGAATGACCCACTCCGCCGCTATGGCAGCAGAGATTCTTCCCGGCAAGACCATTCTTGAGGCGCTCAATACCGACCTCGTCTGCGATGCGATCAATACCGCTATGCGTGAGCTTTTCCTCCAGATCGTTTACGGACGCACTCAGTCCGCTTTCTCCGAGAACGGTCTTACCGTCGGCGCAGGACTTGAGGATCTCGGAAAGGGAAGCCGCTCTCAGGTCGGAACGATGTACGGCACCCGCGCAAAGGGCGTCCGTTACCTCGAGATGGCAGAGGGCTATGTTACCCGTATGGCTCTTGACGAGGACGATCAGGTGATCGGATACGAGTTCGTATCCCTCGGCAAGATGACCGATTTCATCAAGAAGGGCGACGATCCCCAGACCGCATACGAAAAATCAATGGGCACGTACGGACGCTTCGCTGAAGCTGCCAAGTACATTGATCCCCGCAAGCAGTAAGGAGGAAAGACATAATGGCACTTTTTGAAAATTACGAGAGACGCGCCGACAAGATCAATGCCGTTCTTTGCGAATACGGTATTTCCTCCATCGAGGAATGCAAGGATATCACCGTCAAGGCGGGTATCGACTGCGACAAGATCGTTCGTGAGACACAACCTATCTGCTTCGAGAATGCAGTATGGGCTTATACCGTAGGTACGGCTATCGCCGTAAAGAAGGGCTGCACCAAGGCATCCGACGCGGCTGCCGCTATCGGTATCGGACTTCAGTCCTTCTGCATCCCCGGCTCCGTTGCCGAGAACCGCAAGGTTGGTCTCGGACACGGAAACCTCGGAGCAATGCTTCTTTCCGAGGAGACCGACTGCTTCTGCTTCCTCGCGGGACATGAGTCCTTTGCGGCTGCCGAAGGCGCGATTAAAATTGCACTCAACGCAAACAAGGTCCGCACGAAGCCTCTCCGCGTTATCCTTAACGGTCTCGGAAAGGACGCAGCCTTCATTATTTCGAGAATCAACGGCTTCACCTATGTAAAGACCGAGTTCGATCCCTACACCGAGGAAGTCAAGATCGTCAGCGAGACCGCTTACTCCAACGGTCCCCGTGCGGCTGTCCGCTGCTACGGCGCCGATAACGTTCCCGAGGGCGTTGCGATCATGAAGCTTGAGAAGGTCGGCGTATCCATCACCGGAAACTCCACCAACCCGACACGCTTCCAGCATCCCGTTGCAGGCACCTACAAGAAGTGGTGCGTTGAGAACGGCTTCAAGTACTTCTCCGTTGCATCCGGCGGCGGTACCGGACGTACTCTCCATCCCGATAACATGGCGGCAGGACCCTCCAGCTACGGAATGACCGACACCATGGGACGTATGCACTCCGACGCTCAGTTCGCAGGCTCGTCCTCCGTTCCCGCTCACGTTGAGATGATGGGACTTATCGGAATGGGCAACAACCCGATGGTAGGCGCTACGGTTGCCTGCGCGGTTGCGGTTGAAGAGGCTGCAAAAGCGTAAGTAAAAACTTCATAAACAAATCGAAAAGGGCTTTTTATAGCCCTTTTCTTTTGCTTTCGGGGGGGATCCGACGTGAAATTGTATGATTGAAACGCGGCTGGGGCGGCGGGGTTAAACTCTTGTGCATACCTTACGCTCACCTCACGTTCACCGCCCGTTTGACGGGCGGCTTTCGGCGGCTTTTTCGCGTCAATATGCGGCATCAGTCATCCGGTATTACTGCAATATGCATCTCCGGCACGACTGCAATGCTCGGTTCGATATGCACTCTGCGCAATCTCCGGAATTTGAACGCGCTATCGCGTGCTGTATTCGCGTCGGGCGCATACTCCTCAAAGAATAAATGGTAACGCGCGCGCATAGTATCTACTACCGGAATTTTTGCTCGGAGGCTTAATATGAAAACCATTACCTACATTATGGCGCTGATATCGGTCGCGCTGCTTCTTTGCCTGAGTGTGTCGGCATCGCTTGCTTCTACTTCGCAGATTTCCCCCGGACTTGAGGTGATTTCGGCGTCCGCCGGAATGACCGTGTCCGCCGTGCGTGGGAATTCGGTAGTGTTCGAGAAAACGGACTTTTCCGATGCCTACCGCCTGAAGGGCGATTTCTCCGTGACGGTGCTTTCGCTGCCGGATGACGCATCGGGACTTCTCAAGCTCGGAAATACGGCGGTGTGCGTGGGGCAGGAGATCAGTTCGTCTTCGCTCGGATCGCTTTCGTTCACTCCTTCGGATTCCTGCGAGAATGCATCGTTTACTTTTACGTTTGACGATTCGTATACCGCATCGTGCAGTATAAAATTCAGCAAGGAAGTGAATTTTGCACCGAATGCCGATGAGAGTGTGCAGACATGGACGAAAAGCGCGATATCCTGTGCGGGATATCTTCACGCATCCGATCCCGAGGGCGACGAACTCAGATATGAAATCACCGAGTATCCCGCAAAAGGGCTTGTGACGCTTGACAGCGCCGCAGGAAAGTACGAATACACACCTTATTCGGGCGCATCGGGCACGGATTCGTTTTCGTACCGCGCGTGCGATTCCTACGGTAATTATTCCGCCGAATCCGCGGTTTCGCTGAAAATTGAGAAGTCCGATTCCGAGATAGTCTTTTCCGACATGGCGGGGTACCCCGGCTATGCCGCGGCGGTCAGCCTTGTCTCCGAAGGAATAATGGACGCAAAGGAGGGTGCCGGGAACGAAATGCTCTTTGACCCGTCCGAAAAGGTGAGCCGTCTTGAATTTCTCGTGTGCGCAATGGATGCTTTCGGCGCGGGAAATATCCCCTCGTCGTCGGACGCGGGCTTTGCCGATACAGATACAATCCCCGAAAAGCACCGCGGATATGTCAGCGCGGCGAAGTCTCTCGGAATAGTATCCGGGGTAAACGAGGGCGGAAGAATGTATTTCCGCGGGGACGAGGAAATAACGTACGCTCAGGCGGCAGTCATCCTCAACAGGATCATCGGACTTGAAAGCGACGGCACAAAATCATTGAGTGCAGACGTGCCCGAATGGGCTTACCGCGATGTCTGCGCGCTGACGGAAAACGGGATACTCGATCCGTACTGCAATGTTTCGGCGAGCGTTGACCGCGCGGGATGCGCACAGATCGTCTGCGAAGCGGTGAGATTCTTTGACTGATTTTATTAAAGCAGTGAATATTTGAATCAAAAGAAGAAATAATATCCCTGTACCCTTTTAATTAATACGGCTTTTTCCGAAAAATGAAAGGAAGTAAAACGATGGATAACAAGAATCAGAATCAGAACCAGAACCAGAATCAGAGCAAAGATCAGAACCAGAATCAGAGCAAGAACCAGCAGAACAAGGATCAGTCCAAGAATCAGAATCAGAACCAGAACAACAACGAGAATTTCTGACGAAACCTTACTAAATATTTTACGGGGTACAAAAAGAGCTGTGCGGCTGCACAGCTCTTTTTATCGGTTTGCAAAGGGACAAGCGGGACGGTACGGAGCGCGGCACTTTTCGTATGCTCCGTGCAGGCGGTCAGTCGTTCGCTTTCATCGATTCGACCATGCTTATCGAGTTGAGTTTCGGAAGCATGACGAGATCGACAAGCGCCGTGAATACGGCGGTCATGAGCGCGGCGAGCGCAAAGCTCGACCATGTCAGACTGCGCCCGAACATTACGGCGTCAACCTCAGCCGTGCGCACCACAAACGAGTGAAGGAAAACTCCGAATACGAATCCGGCAAGTATTCCGAGGATGCACAGCACCGATGTCTCACGGTATATATAGGATGCGGATTCTCCGTCGTGGAAGCCGAGCACCTTTATGGTCGCAAGCTCCTTTTTGCGCTCGCAGATGTTGATGTTCGTAAGATTGTACACTACAATCACGGCGAGCGCACCTGCGGCGGCGATAAGGACAAATACGATGTAGTTTATGCTTTTTACGAGATTTTCAAAGCTTTCGCGTATTGTCTGCGTGAAGCTTACCATGCGCACGTTTTCGCTTTTCAGAATCTGCGAGGAAAGCTGTTCGCGCATTTCCTGCGAATCGTCCTTCACACGGAGAAAAAGCTGAAGATATTCGGGGGTGCTTTCGAATTTTTCTTCGTATTGCTTTACGGGGATGAACGCATACGCCGAAACGTAGTTTTCGCATATTCCGCTCACCGTGAAATCCGCGGTGAAACCGTTCGCATTCCGTATTTCGACCGTGTCGCCGACCGATATGCCGAGCTTTTCGCAAAGCTTTTCGGTCAGCACTATCCCGTCGTCGCCGAAGGGCACGTCCCGTCCGCTTTTGCGTTCGCGCAGATTGATGCATTCCTTGAGCTTTGACGAATCCTCCGGAACAAGCAGATTCACGTCAAGGCTTTTTCCGCCGAAGAATACATCGGCGCTCTCCGTGTGAGCGGAGAAGTATTTCTCGGTATTGTCCGATGCGACAAGCTCGTGAATCACGGAATCGTCGGAGGCTGCGTTTTCGTCGGAGAGATATACGGTGAGATTGTAGTTGTAGATTTCACCGAACTGCTTGTCCACGATCGCGTTTATTGATGTGCGCAGCCCGAATCCGCAGACGAGGAGCGCGGTGCATCCCGCAACGCCGACCACCGTCATGAACAGCCTTTTCTTGTATCTGAAAATGTTGCGCGCCGTGACCTTCTTTATGAATCCGAGGCGTCGCCATATCGGCGTGATGTACTCAAGCAGTATGCGTTTGCCGGATTTGGGAGCGCGGGGACGCATGAGCTGGGACGGCTTTTCCGAAAGCTCGTGCAGACATGCCCAAAGAGTCGCAAGGGTAGTCGTGAGCACCGCGATCGGTATCACGGTCAGAACATATTCCCACCGTATGGGTGTCTGAACGGGCGGGAGCGTGTACATCATGCCGTAAGCGTTTGCAATGACCGACGGCAGTGTTATAAATCCGAGGAAAGCTCCCGCAAACGAACCGATAAGCGTTGCGGAGAGGCTGTAGCCGAGATAATACGAAAGGATTTTTCCTTTCGTATAGCCGAGCGCTTTCAGCGTGCCTATCTGAACGCGGTCCTCCTCGACGGTTCTCGTCATTGTCGTGAGCGCGACGAGCGCGGCGACAACGAAGAAGAATACCGGAAATACTTTTGCGATCGCGTGAATCTTTTCGGAATTTGATTTGTAGCTTGCAAACGAGACCGTGTCCTCACGGTCGGTGACATACCACTGCGGCTTCTTTATGTTCGCAATTTCCGCTTCCGCATCGGCGATCTTCTGCCTTCCTTCATCAAGCTCCGCTTCTGCATCAGCGCGGGATTTTTCGTATTCCGCCTCGCCGTCGGCGATCTTCTGTTCGTTTTCGGATATCTTTGCGAGCGCGTCATCGAGCTCTGCGCGCTTTTCGCTGACGGTGACCTCCGCCGCATCGAGTTCGGCGGATTTTCTGTCTATCTCTTCACGCGCTTTGTCAAGCTCGGCTTTCCGGGCGGTAAGCTTACTTTCGGCAGACTGAATCTCATTTTTCGCTTTCTCAAGCTCTGCAAGCTGCTCGGGGGAGGGCACAGCCTGCCCGGCGGATGAAGCAGCCGCGATTTTTGCGGCAAGGGCTTCCTTCGCTTTCTCAAGCTCTTCCGCCGCCGCGTCGAGCGCCGCTTTTCCGTCGCTGTACTGCCGCCGCGCTTCGTCGAGAGCGCGCCGTCCGTCGGCGATCTCATCATCGGCTTTTGAAATTTCGATTTCGCCTTCTCGGACGGTATCTTTCGCGCTTTCAAGCTCGCTGCGGCCACGGTCAAGCTCCTCGCGAGCCGACTGCAGCTTTTCCTTCGCTTCCGCTTCGGCATCGGCAAGCTCGTCCTTTGCCTGTGCGATCTCATCTTCGGCATCGGCGACGATTCCGTTATATCTTATGTCGCATCTTTCGTCTGCAATTTCCCTGATTCGGTCGGCGACCTCTCCGACCGCCGAAGAGTAGACGTCGGAATATGTATCAAGTTCGGCGGTGCCTTCGACAAGCAGGAACATGTCGGTGTACACGTCAAGCGAATAAAACTCGGGAAAAACATACATGATCACCGATATGCTGCCGTTTCCGACTGTCGTCGGCTCGGCTTCGACCGAAATATAGTAGGGCGAGCGGACGATTCCGACTGCGGTCACTTCCGTTTCGGCATATGTGTCGGAAATGTTTTCGTAATCCTTGTTATCCGGGGATATTACGAAATGCTCGCCGAGGCTGTGGGTCGTTGTGTATCCGTTCGGAGCGGCGATCAGACATTCGTTTACATTCTCGGGCATGCGCCCCTCAAGCAGCTCGAAATTGTTGAGCGTCGAGGAATCGTTTGCGAGCGAGTAACCGTATATGCGTGTGGCATACGAAGCCTTGTCGGTATCCATCACGATATCGGTCGAATATACGGGCATCGTGTCGGTAACACCGGGAAGTGCCGAAATCGCCTCAATATCCTCATCGGTAAGTCCGAGAGTGCTTTTTACATCGAGATCGAACAGACGCAGACGGTCGTAATATGTGTCGGTGGTGAGGCGCATATCCGGTGTCGTCGCAAGAAGACCCGAGAGAAACCCGACGCCGAGAAGCACGATTCCCATTATCGAGAGAAAGCGAGTGAGCGACCCCCGCAGAGACCTTATCTTGAATTTTGTGTATGCGTTTTTCATTACCACTCGATCTCTTCCACCGGGGTCGGCGAAGGATTTACCTCCGTTTTTACGACTATTCCGTTCTTAACGTGAAGCACACGGTCCGCCATCTTGCATAGCGCGGAGTTGTGGGTTATTATGATTATCGTTTTTCCGGTGCTGCGGCAGGTGTCCTGGAGAAGCTTCAGTATCGTTTTTCCGGTGTTGTAGTCGAGCGCTCCCGTCGGCTCGTCGCAAAGAACGAGCTTCGGATTCTTTGCAAGCGCACGCGCTATGGAAACGCGCTGCTGCTCTCCGCCGGAAAGCTGAGCGGGAAAGTTGTTCTTCCTGTCCGACAGCCCTACGGAATCGAGCGTTTCGGCGGCGTCGAGAGGCTCCTTGCAGATCTGTGCCGCAAGCTCGACGTTTTCGAGCGCAGTCAGATTCTGCACGAGATTGTAGAACTGAAACACAAATCCTACATCATAGCGGCGGTAGTCGGTAAGCTCTCGTTTCCCGTAGGAGCTGATCTCGGCTCCGTCGAGGTATATCTCACCCTCGTCGCAGTTGTCCATTCCGCCGAGCATATTGAGAAGGGTCGTCTTGCCGGCTCCGCTCGGCCCCACCACTACGCAAAGCTCGCCTTTTGCAACGGAAAACGATATGTGATCCGCGGCGGCTATTGTGGTGTCTCCCATGTGATAATATTTGCATACGTTGCGGAATTCGATATATTCCATTTGAAGAATCTGCCCGCCGCAAAAAGGACGGCGGCGCACTCCTTTCGGTGTATTTTGCCGTGCGGCGTTCAGAACAGGATGTGTACGTTAAATCGCTGCTTGCATGCTGGGCATACAACGGTGTGCGTCCCCCGCTTTATCGGAAGGCGCAGCTGTGCATGACACGAGGGGCAGCGGCGGAATCGGTTTGTCTTTATTTCCTTTACCTTTCTTCCGAAGTAACGGATTTCACCGGTGACTGCATTCCATATTTTCAGGAAGCGGCGGTTTTCTGCCTGACGCGCAGCGATGTTTTTGGAAAACATACGGAAGAACAGCCATATCATTACGGCGTAGCCTAAAATATAGATCACGGTCGAGACCGCTTTCGGCACACCGAAAAGCGACAGGACAAAGCTGAGAATTATAAGGAAAAAGTAAGAACCGATCAAAAAATAATTGAGCTTATCAGCCGCTCCGTATCCGAAACCGTAGCGACCGTACATGAATCTGAGTATTTTTTCTCTTAATCGCATACCGACCTCCGAAAAATCTTTTTTATCCGGGACAATAATATAATTATTTTACACCGTACTTGTTACCTTTTCGCCCCGGCTTCTGTAAATTTTATATTACCTGACGCCGTTTTTTATTCCGAAAATCCGTGTCTGCTCCCACTTTCGTGTTTTTTGACGGCAAATCGGCACAGCGGAGCCTCGCCGTTCTCTCGATGCTTCCGGAGTGGACGGCGGATGCGAAAAATCAAAAATTCTTCGCAAATAATCAAAAAAATCCGAAAAACACTTGCATTTTCGCTTGCGGTATGATATCATAACAAGGTATAAAAGCAACCGCGCAGACGCACCCTCTCAGGCGTCGGCGTTTTGATCATTTGAAAAGGAGGGATACGAGGATGCCGAATATTAAATCCGCAAAGAAGCGTGTAAAGATCGCAGAAGCTAAAAACCTTCGCAACAGAATGTTCAAGTCTCAGCTCAAAACTCTCATAAAGAAGTTTGACGCTGCATGCCAGACCGGAGACAAGGCTGCTGCTGCAGTTGCATACAAGGCTGCCGTAAAGAAGGTCGATCAGGCAGTTGCGCACAACGTCATGCACAAGAATGCCGCTGCGCGCAAGAAGAGCCAGTTCACCAAGGCTTTCAACAAGATCGGTGCATAACCGTACGGTCGTTACCGTAAAAAGTAAGATAAAACGAAAAAGGCGACTGAGTCAATGCTGCGGCTCAGCCGTCTTTTTGTATTTCCGCACCTTGTGCCGGTTTCCGTGAAACTGCGGGAATCAAAGCGTGTTGTAATGTGATAAGCTGTTCGCAGGCTGCGCATGAAGCGATCCCTCCCGACGGAGGAAACGGCGGAGGAAATAAAGCAGAGTCACCTTTGAGCCTTGCTTTCAAGGCTTCTGCGGAAACAAAATAACCCTGCTTATTTTTATTAAATGTATTGCGGTTTTTCGCTTATCGTGCTATAATAAAATATCAAAATGGGTGTATTTTGCGCATTTTTAGTCAAAAGAAAACTGACTGTCGGAACGGAAATGCTGAAATGATCGGGAGAAGCTGAAAATGTACATACGTTATATCAAACGGATACTTGACATCGTGCTTTCTTTTGTCGGGCTGATCCTGTCGTCGTGGCTGTTTCTGATCATTATTGCTGCCATTGAGATCGACGATCCGGGGCCTGTTTTCTTTACGCAGAAAAGGGTCGGCATACGCAAAAAGCATTTTAATCTTTATAAATTCCGCAGTATGAAGATGTCCACCCCGCACGATACGCCCACACATCTTCTTGAAAATCCGGATCAGTATATTACGCGCGTAGGACGCTTCCTGCGCAAGACCTCGCTTGACGAGATTCCCCAGCTTATCAATATTCTGAAAAACGATATGAGCGTGATCGGACCGCGTCCGGCACTGTGGAATCAGTACGATCTGCTCGAGGAACGCGACAGATACGGCGCAAACGATATAAAACCGGGGCTTTCCGGATGGGCGCAGATCTGCGGACGCGATGAGTTGGAGATTGTGGATAAAGCCCGTCTTGACGGCGAATATGTGCGGAATATGAGTTTTCTTTTTGATTGCAGATGCTTTTTCGGAACTGCATTTTCGGTACTCCGCGGAGACGGAGTGGTTGAAGGCGGCACGGGCGAGCTTCATAAAACGGAGACTGAAAAATGAAGATTCTGATTGTGACCAACCACTCATATATGTTCTATCGGTTCCGCAAAGAATTGCTGGAGGCGCTGCTCCGTGATAACGAAGTCGTTCTCAGTACGCCGTTTGTCGGTCATGAGGACGATCTGCGGGACATGGGCGCGGAATGCATAGAAACGAATGTAAGCCGCCGCAGCATAAATCCGTTTAAGGATATGAAACTGCTTAAAACGTACAGCAGAATGCTCGACGATGTTGAGCCGGATATCGTGATTACATATTCCGTTAAGCCGAATATTTATATGGGCACCGCCTGCAGGAATAAGGGCATTCTGTACTTTGCAAATGTGCAGGGGCTCGGCACGGCATTTGAAAAGCCGCTGCTGTCTTCCGTGGTTTCGGTGATGTACCGCAGCGCTCTGCGCAAGGCGAATACGGTTTTCTTTGAGAATGAGGAAAACGCCCGCTTTTTCACAGACGGGAATATCGTTTCCGACAGTCAGGTGAGAGTACTCCCCGGCGCGGGGATCAATCTGAACGAGTATCCGTATGTTCCCATGCAGGATGACGGCGTTTGCAGATTTCTGTTTGTGGGACGCATTATGAAGGAAAAGGGCGTGGACGAGTTCTTCGCCGCAGCCGAGAAGCTGAAAGCGGATATGGGCGAGGGGGTCGCCTTTGACGTCGTTGGCTTTTACGAGGATGCCTATAAGGATACGGTGGATCGCCTGACCGCCGAAGGCGTGATCAAGTTTCACGGATTTCAGACGGACGTGCATCCGTTCTACGAAGCGGCGGACTGCGTTGTCCTGCCGTCTTATCACGAGGGTATGTCGAATGTGCTTCTGGAGGGCGCCGCCATGGGACGCGCGCTCATTACAAGCGATATTCCCGGATGCCGCGAGGCCGTGGATAACGGCGTCAGCGGCTACCTTTGCCCGAAGCAGGACACCGATGCGCTGATATGCGCCGTGCGCGCGTTTGCAGAGAAATCCTTTGAAGAGAGGGAACAAATGGGCTACAGCGGACGGAAGCTGGTCGAGGAAAAGTTTGATAAGCGGATCGCGGTGGCACAGACACTCGGCGGTCTCGGCATCGCCGAAGCAGTGAGGAATTGAGATGCGGCAACTGATTCTACTCTATTGGGGATGCATTTTTCTGATGTACCTCTCTCAAGTCTATTATCCGGTCTCCGAACTGCCGGAAGGACCTCAGATCGGTAAGCGCCATTTCATGCTGCGCAGAGCGGATATCTTTATGATTGCCGCAATTGCGTGGATGACGTGCTTTTCGTTCCTGCGGACAGGATATAACGATACCGCAAACTATATTTTTGCATGGAGTAATGCTGAGGGGGCAAGGTCATTTATTGAAAACGGAGGGCTGTTAGATCTGACGAGTAACCCTCTATCGAATTTGTGGAGAGAAATCTCGCATGATGTTTCGGATAACTATCACATCTATTTTTTACCTCCGGCGCTTTTAAGCAGTTTCACAAGCGTAAAACTGTTCAAGAAATATTCAGTTAGTCCGGCGTTCAGTATACTGATTTTTTTCTCCCTTGGTACTTATATTACATATATTGCTGCACTTAAACAGTGCTTTGCGATGTTTTTTCTGATTTTGGCACTGCCATACGCCATTGATAAAAAGTATATACGGTTTTATTTGTTGGTGTTTGTTGCAATGCTGTTTCACACCCATGCGTTTATGTTTGCAATTGTTCCTCTGCTCTTTGGAAAACCGTGGGGAAAGGCGACTGTCGGATTTTTAATTGCGGCGCTTTTTGCAATGGCGACTTATAATGTGACTCTCGGTGCCTTTATGGAGTATGCTCAATCGCTTGGAGCGATGGTTGCGGAAATCGAGGTTTTTGACAATAACTCTATCAATGTTTTGCGCGTTATCGTTTATTGGGTACCCGCTCTGATTGCTTTGTTTTTTCGTAAGAGACTATTTTCAGACTCCACACGAACAGAGAACCTGTTTGTCAATATGAGTTTGATCAGCGCATTTATTCTGATGATTGGTCTGGTTCAGGCTGCAAATCTGTTTGCCCGTATGGCTGCTTATTTTGAGATTGCTGCGGCAATTTCACTTCCGTGGATGATAAAAAAGTTGTTTACGAAGCGTTCGGCTCGCTTTGTTACCGTTTGCGCCGCATTATTGTATTTCGGATATTTCCTGTATGAATTCGGCGTTTCAAAAGGTTTCGGAAGAAACTATACGGCAATTACGTTGTGGCAATTTATCGCAAGCCTGTTTTAAGTATGGTGAATTATGAAAAAGGTAATTACATACGGCACGTTTGATTTGTTTTACATGCCTGAAATCTCTGCAGTGAAAATAAAAAAGAAACCGAAAGGCAATCAAAATGGAAGATAAATTACGTACTCTTCAATTGACTCAGCTGGAAATGCTGAAGACTTTTGACTGTTTTTGCAGAGAACATAATTTACACTATTCTCTTTATGCGGGAACCATGTTAGGCGCAATTCGGCACAAAGCATTCATTCCGTGGGACGATGACCTTGACGTTTGTATGTCAAGAGAAGAGTATAACCGTTTTATCGAATTGTGGCAGGCATCTCCCCGGCAGGGTTACATTCTTCAAAACAAGGAAAATACACCGAATTTTACTCAGTCATTTACAAAATTACGAAAAGATCATTCAACGTTTTTACAAAGCGAAGATGAGATCGGAGCATATCACACGGGTATTTTTATCGACATTTTCCCGATTGACCGAATTCCTTCCGGAAAGATATCGCGTTTGATTTTTAAGTGGAATTGCATGAAATATCAATTGCTTACCCGTGAGCATGTTCCGCCCAAAAGCGGTGCGTTTGTACGGTTTGCCTGCTCATTGATATTGTTCTGTATACCAAAGAAACGCAGGCCCACCATTCGGGAAAAACTTTTGCGAAAAATTACACAATATAACAAAGATCGAAGTTTGGAAACGATCGCCATAGAGATAATGAGTACAATTAACCGACCGTTAGCGTCAGATATGCTCGACAATTACATATATGTGCACTTTGAAGACGGGGAATATATGTGTTTTTCCGGATGGGATGAATATCTGCGATGTGAATACGGCGATTATATGCAGCTTCCGCCGGAGGAAGAACGTGTTTGGAAGCATCACCCAATACTAATCGATTTTGAACACAATTACGAGGAGCTAAACGATTAGTCATGGAACACGGAACATTAATAGTTTCTTTGGATTTTGAACTGTTCTGGGGCATGCAGGACAGCCATAAACTGTCAGAATATGAGGATCATGTTCTGGGCGGGCGGGAAGCCATTCCTCGCCTTTTAGAACTCTTTCAAAAGTATGGGATTCATGCTACTTGGGCAACGGTCGGATTTCAATTTGCCGAGGATGAGCAGAATCTCAGAAAGTATTTTCCTGAGTCCAAGCCTACATACGATCATGCGGAGCTGTCCGGTTACCGATGCTTTGGACAAATTGGAAAAAATGAGGCAGAGGCACCGTGTTTCTATGCGCCCGACCTCATCCGACAGATTGCGGATACGCCGAATCAGGAAATCGGAAGTCATACGTTTTCACATTACTACTGCAGAGAACCGGGGCAGAATGTTCAGCAGTTCCGCGAAGATATGATGTCCGCGAAGGCAATCGCCGCTGAAAATGGGTATCGCTTGACCTCGGTCGTTTTGCCGCGGAATCAGTGCGAGCCGGAATATACCCAAGTGCTCTGCAAGCTCGGCTTTTCAGCCTACCGAGATGAAGAGAACGATTGGATTCACGAAAAGATCAAATGCAGACCTCTGATGAGACTTTTACGTCTGGCGGATGTATATTTCCCGCTGACCGGGCAAGGCGGATACATTCCCAAAGTAGAAAATGGTATCGTAAACTTGGTGGGATCCCGGATGTATAAACCGTATTTCCGTCCGCTTGCCTTTTTGGAGGGCATGAAGCTCCGCCGTATCAAGCGGCAGATGCTCCATGCGGCGAAAAACGGACTGACGTTTCACCTTTGGTGGCACCCACATAACATCGGCGTTCGCACAGATTTCCACATGCGGCAGTTGGAAGAAATTTTTCACTATTTTGAAGAACTGAGAGAACAGTACGGAATGCGTAGCCTGAATATGGGCGAAGCTGCGCAGGAAGTATTGGACGGGTGAAAGAATGTATCAATTTTACTACGCAGATCAAAAACAGACCTGGGAACGAGGGCTGTGTAAGAAAAACATTCGGGATCAATTTAATATCATTGCAATTCGTCCTGCAATGTGGGAAGAGCATTGCTTGGAGTGTTCGGCACCGGCATGTTTTGAGAGCTGCGCACATTACAAAAGCCGCAGTGATGGCCGCTGCAAGCGATTCGAGAATGGCATTCATACATTCACGGATGAGAGGGCTTGCTGCGGTCAGGGCGCTCATGTAAAATTCCGCAAATGGGGAAACATGATGACCGTCCTGTTTCCTGCCATGTTGGACGAAGTACAATACGCTTCCATGTGGAAAAAGAATGAGTCACTTGGCAAATTCCTCGGAGATATCGAGCGCAGTCATCTTCCGAGTGCATTGCGCTGGCAGGGGATTCGTGTGCCGGAGTATATCCGACGCCGCAGTCTGCGTAAGTTACATGGAATGGACAACCATGCGGATGCATTTTTGTTCCACGGTTACAGCTATTCAAACGAGAGATACAGACTGATCATCGAAATATATGAGGATCATGATTCAGTGTGGAAAACCTCCATCGCCATTCACCCCGGAGAGAATCTGACCGTTGTCTCGCCGCTTGCAGACACATGTTCCAAACCGGGTAATCTCGTCAAGGTGTATCCGGAAAACAATGTTGAAGCGGTGTTGGACATTCTTTGGTGTGACTTCGTTAAAGGAGTTCCTGCTGATGCAGAGCAACCTGCTGCCAAGGTAAAGTGTTTGGTGTGGGATCTTGACAACACCTTATGGAACGGGACTTTAATCGAAACAGAGGATCCTGCTTCACTGAAATTGAATCCGCAGGTTACGGAAACGATAAAGGAAATGGATCGGCGCGGGATTCTCCAATCTGTTGCCAGCAAGAATGACTTTGAACCGGCTATGGATATTCTGCGTAGGCTCGGCATTGCGGATTACTTTCTCTATCCTCAAATATCGTGGAGACCTAAAAGCACATCCATGGTGCAAATTGCCAAGAGCCTGAATATCGGGCTTGACACGTTGGCTTTAATCGATGATTCCGATTTTGAACGTTGTCAGGTGCACTCGGAATGTCCGCAGGTTCGCACATATGATGCGATGGAAATTTCGGGGCTGACGGAGCGGGCGGAGTTCGATGTTCCGGTCACTGCCGAGAGCCGTCAGCGTCGTGAGATGTATCGGGCAGAGGCGCAGCGCAACACACTGATGCAGGCAGATCATGCCGATATTTTGGAGTTTCTTCGTCAATGTAATTTGAAGCTGCACATTTTCTCTCCTGCGACAGAGGAGGAAAAGCAGCGTTGTTATGAGTTGATTCTTCGCACGAATCAGTTGAATATGTCGGGCAGAAAGTATACAGCGGAGGAGTTTGACGAGGTACTCGCCCGCAGCGGTCATACGAATTTCGCGTTTTCCTGTGAGGATGACTTCGGAGCGTATGGTATCGTCGGCTTTGGGCAGTATCGTGTGGATCAGGGAGTCATGATTTTTACGGAGTTTGCCATGTCCTGCCGTGTGGCGGGAAAGTTCGTGGAAAGTGCACTGTTCTCGGACCTTTTGAAACGTGAGGGGTGTCAAGCGGGCAGATTCTGTGTTCGCAAAACGAAAAAGAATGCTCTTCTGCGTAGGACATTGGAACAGATCGGCTTTAGCGCAGAACAGGATTCTGCTGAGCAGATATCCTATCGGTTTACGGGCAGTCTGCTGAATAAAACAATTGTGAGTATTGAGTAAGGGGTTGAGCCGATGAATGAAAAAATTTCAGTCATTATGGCGGTTTATAATTGTGAGCGCACCATTGAAAAAGCCGTGAACTCCATTTTGGCTCAGACATATACTGATTGGGTTATGATAATCTGTGATGACGGCTCTACCGATGGGACATGGAATGTGCTGGAGCAGTATAAGGCAGAGTATCCCGGTAAATTTGTTTTAATAAAAAATGATAGAAATCGGCAACTGCCGTATTCGCTGAATCACTGTCTGAAATATGTTAATACGGAACTTGTGGCACGCATGGACGGAGATGATTGGTCTTCCCCTGATCGTTTTGAAAAACAAGTGGCTTTTTTGCGCGAGCATCCTGAATATGATTTGGTAGGAACAGGCGTTTCGGTATCCGACGGGCAAAAACAGTTGGCATCCATTATTAAAACGCCCATGCCAACCAAAAAGACAATGCTCCGGCAAAATGCATTTTCCCACGCAACGATTATGACCTATAAGCGGGTATACGAGGAACTCGGCGGGTATTCACTCGATCCTACTGTTCTGCGAGTAGAGGACGTGGATCTGTGGTGCCGTTTTCTCGCAAAAGGTTTTAAGGGATATAATTTGCCGGATGAACTCTATACCATTTTGGAAGATGAAAGTGCGGTAAAGCGGCGCACACTGAAAGCGAGGCTCAACAGTGCAAAGACCAGATGCCACGGATACCGTCTGATGGGCTTTCGAGGACTTGTGTGTTATCAACCATATTTGGCAATTTTAAAAGTATTTGTCCCTGCTCGATTATATCAGATTATTCACGTTTGGAAGTTGCATCACAGCGATAATACCTGAGTAATTAAAAGGCGTGTTTTTATGAAAAAGCTTCTTTTTCTCATCCATGACCTTGGTCAGGGCGGTGCCGAAAAGGTACTTGTCAACCTGGTCAACAACATGGATCGGTCAAAATTTGATATCTCCGTAACAGCGCTTTTTGGCGGCGGTGTGAACGAGCAGTTTCTCGCACCGGATATCAATTTTCGTTCAGTGTTCCCAGAGGTGCCGGGCAACAGCAAGCTGATGAAATTGCTGACACCGGCGCAGCTGCACCGTATGTGCGTGAAAGAGCATTACGATATCGAGGTTTCATATTTGGAGGGACCTTCTGCACGCGTCATCAGTGGCTGTAAGGACGCGAATACCAAGCTCGTATCGTGGATTCATGTGGAACAGCACACGATTGAGCGCCTGTCAGGTTCGTTCCGCAGTGAGCGAGAAGCTCGCAAGTGCTACGACCGCTTTGACCAGACGGTGTGCGTGTCACAATATGTTTACGATGATTTTTGCAGTATTCTGAATTTTCAAAAGCCTTGCCGAGTGCTGTATAACACCGTGGAATCCGAAAAGATTCTGACCGACGCAAGTGACGCGGCACCTGAGCTGGCGGATGACGGAGCGATTCGATTGACGGCGGTCGGAACTTTGAAGGCACCGAAGGGTTACATGCGTCTGCTGTCTATTGTCAAGCGTCTGCGGGATGAGAAATATCCCATACACCTTTACATCCTCGGAATCGGTCCTCTCCGTCAGGAGATGGAACGTTATATTCAGACAAATAGCCTGCAGGATTCGGTTACGCTACTCGGCTATCAAACGAATCCATATAAGTATGTTGCCAAATGCGATCTTTTCGTCTGTGCCAGCTTTGCGGAGGGGTTCTCCACTGCCGCGACCGAGGCGTTGATCGTGGGTACACCGGTTTGTACCGTGGAGGTCTCCGGTATGAAAGAAATGCTGGGTGAAAACAACGAATGGGGCATCGTGACCGAAAACAGCGAAGAAGCACTGTATCAAGGAATTAAGGATTTGCTCGATCATCCGGATAAGCTTGCCCGTTACAAGGAAAAAGCAATCGAGCGAGGCAAGATCTTCAGCACGGAGAACACCGTCCGTGCGGTGGAAGAGATGCTGATTAATTTAGGAGGTCAATGATTTGAATAAGAAGCAATCGATTAATCGGTTTCTGTCAGAAAATAACCCATTTGCAATTCGCCGAAAAACAAAAATGCGAAATGCGCTTATAAACAAGACGCCGTCGTTTCTTTGCCCAAATTGCATTGGAGGTATACTTTTTCATGATTTGGGGTTGCAGTTTAAATCACCGACAGTCAATCTAATGATGAGTCAAACTGATTTTTTGAAGTTTGTTCTGCATATGGAGGATTATTTGAGTCAAGAATTACACTTTTTCGAGCATGCAGAATATAAGTTTCCTTGTGCACATTTAGAAGATATAACAATCAATTTTACACACTATCAAGGCGAGGAAGAGGCAGCACGCGCATGGCATGACCGTTCAAAACGGATTGACTTAAATAATATGTTTGTTTTCTTAGAGGAACGTGACGGCTTGACAAAAGAGAATATTATGCAGCTCGGAGCTATACATGCTCGTGGACTGGTTGTATTTACCGCACACGCATACCCAGACATTCCGTATGCTTTGCAGATTCCAAAATACGAGCACGATGGAGAGGTTGGGAATATTCTTCGCAAGTCATATCCGGATGAGCATCGTGAATATGAGGAGTATTTTGATTTTGTAAAATGGTTTAATGAGGCAGACGGAGATTTCGATATTCATCCGTTTGCTAAATAAGTGGGACCTTTTACAAAAGGCTAAGAATGAATTAAGACTGTGAGAAAGACATGCGTAAAATTCTGAAAGAATTAGTCTATCGCCTGCGCGGTGAGTATACCACAGAGAAGTTGGTATCTATGGGAATGGTGGTAGGGAAAAACTTCAAACGCTTAAACGGAGTAATTTTAGACTCTTCTCATTGCTGGCTCATTGAAATCGGAGATGATGTGACGATGGCGCCAAGGGTACATATTCTCTGCCATGATGCAAGTACGAAAACGTTTTTAAACTATACAAAAATTGGCAGAGTGTCCATTGGAAATCGTGTGTTCATAGGTGCAGCGAGCATTGTTCTTCCCGGCGTGACGATTGGAAACGATGTTGTAATCGGTGCCGGGAGTGTAGTGACGCATGATGTGCCGGACGGAGTAGTGGTTGTGGGAAATCCGGCAAGAGTAGTTTGTTCGTTAGAACAGTATCTTCGGAAAGAAAGAGCACGGATGGAGGGATCTCCTTGTTATGGCGAGGAGTATACTTTACGCAAAGCTGTTCCAATGGAACTGCGGTTGAAACAGAAATCTGAGCTAAGCGGGAAGATCGGGTACATTGACTGATTTTTGCAGTATCGCAATCTATGTGTTTTGGGAGTTGTTGCTATGAAAGTCTTGGTGATTAATGGGGATTGTGTTCAGACAAACAGTTCTGCAAATCTATGCCATTTGTCATATATACAGGGGCTGATAGAATGTGGCATAGACGTCACTTTGCTTAGCGCAAGTGGGAAAGAGTACAAAATTGATCCTACAATGCAGATTCCACCGCGGGTTACTCAATATACATTTAATGGCGTTTCACTCTATCAGAGACTTTCGTCTATAAAAAAACAAGTCGTGGCAGAGAATTCTCCAACGTATAGTCCCAATGCTGCAAGTAATGAGAATGTTATCCATAAAGCAATCAGAAAGATCAAATTGCTTATTCTTTCGTCTTATGGCGTACATGGCATATATGCGACATTTGTAAGGTGTGCCGGGCATTTCAAATTAAACGAAAAGTTTGATTATGTGTTATCGCTTTCCACTCCGCCGTCCAGCCATCTCCTTGCCTATAAGTTGCTGAATTCTAAGCAAATAACTGCCTCTCATTGGATTCAAATATGGGAAGATCCATGGTATTCTGACGCTTACGGTTTTAATGGAAAGGCTGATATTTTTAAAGAAGAAAAACGTTTACTCTCTTTTGCGGAAAAAGTCTGTTATGTCAGCCCGCTTACGTTGCGAAATCAGCAGAGACTGTTTCCTGAGTCGGCTGAAAAGATGTTTTGGATGCCGTTGCCCGCATACTATAAGAACGCTGCGCCTGTACATAAATCTTCCGGGCAGAATATCTATGGCTATTTTGGCGACTATGCGCCGGCGGCAAGGAATTTAGGACCATTCTATGCGGCTGCAGGCAAGGCGAGAGTCGAGGTCAATATCTGCGGTAATCCGAGCAATCTTTTCCGCTCGACAGATAAGATTCACATCTATCCAAGACTAACTTTAGCAGAACTGAGTCCAATCGAGGACAGCACCAATGTTCTTGTGTTTCTTTGTAATCGAAAAGGTGGACAGATACCCGGTAAAATCTATCAGTATTCCGCAACAGACAAGATTATTCTATTTATTCTTGACGGAACAGCAGATGAACAGGCTGTGCTGAAAGACTATTTCGGCAAGTTTAATCGATATGTTTTCTGTCAGAATACTGTGGAAGATATCACTCGTGCAATCCGGCAGATAGAGTCCGGCAACATTGGTTTTGTTCGAAATGTTCCGCTTGATGATTTTGAACCGTCAAAAATTATCACAAACATTTTGGAGATGGAGAAGTGACTCTCTATGAGCAATATGAAAATCAGCGTCATCGTCCCTGTCTATAAGGTGGAGCCATACCTTGACAAGTGCGTGTCTTCTATCGTGAATCAAACCTACAGTAATCTTGAGATTATTTTAGTAGACGACGGTTCACCGGATAACTGCCCGGCAATGTGCGATGCATGGGCTGAAAAAGACAGTCGCATCCGAGTGATACATAAGCCGAACGGAGGACTGTCAGATGCCCGTAATACAGGCATGGCTGCCGCAACCGGTGAACTGATGGCGTTTGTGGACAGCGACGACCGGATTGCTACGGATATGTACGAGCATCTTTATCAGCGCTTGACTGAAGATAGCAGTGACATCGCAGCCTGCGGTGTGCAGATGGTGTGGACGGATGAAACATCCCACCGTATGCTGACGCGGAGTGGCAACTGTATTCTAAATCAAGAGGAAGCCATGCGAGCCATCATTGAGGAATCGTGGCTCAAACAACCGGTTTGGTACAAGCTTTATAAAACAGAGTTGGTTAGAGATATTCTTTTCCCGGTAGGGAAATATCATGAAGATGTTTTCTGGAGCTATCAGGCTGTCGGCAGAGCTGACAAGGTGTCGGTTTCAGATCACATAGGTTACTACTATCTTCAGCGCGGCGGCAGCATTATGGGCGAAGGATATTCGCTGAAACGGCTGGATGCTGTCGAGGCAAAGGCGGAGCGCTGCGCATACATACAGCAGCATTTTCCTGCACTGTATCCGTCAGCAGCCAAGAATCTGTGGTTTACCTGTATTTATCAGGGACAATTGGCCATTCGAACGATGAACAAAGTTGACGCTGAAAAGATACTAATCTACTTTGAGAACTTAATAGAAACGCATCCATTTCAGATGGAAGGATGCAGCATGAAAGAAAGACTTTGGCTCAACATAGCAAAGAGCAGTTTGACGGCTGCTTGCCGTGTTCGCAATGTGCTGAAGATTGGACTGTAAAGGGAGAAATGGTATGAGGATGGTAGACATTATTAAGAAGATTGTACGCAGGGGGACATCTCCTGAGAAAGTTACAATGGACTACTGCTTCGCTCACGGGTTTACAGCAGGAAAGAATTTTCAATATAACAGCGGCTACCCGATAGATGTAAATTGGCCATGGTTGATTTCTGTTGGAGACGATGTCACATTGGCAAGTAATGTGAGAATCCTTGCACACGATGCAAGTACGGTAAAAGCAGGGGCACATACCAAAATAGGCGTTGTGAAAATAGGAAATAATGTTTTTATCGGAGCAGATAGTATTGTCCTCTGCAATACCAGAATCGGAGACAATGTGATCATTGGCGCTGGCTCTGTCGTAACACACGATATCCCGTCTGACAGTGTTTATGCAGGAAACCCGGCAAAGTTTGTGTGTTCTTTTAGTGAGTTTCAGGAGAAACATTTGAAAAATCTTGAGACAAAACCATATTTCAGTGAACATCGTTGGGATGAGTGGGCAAATGTCTCAGAAAAAGAGCGGCATGAAATGCGCAAACAGTTAGAATCTACATTTGGATATGTATAAGCTTGTTTAAAGGACGAGGCAGGTATATGGTTTCAATTATTGTCCCAGCTTACAACTGCATTAAATCGTTAGAATGCTGCATTGGTTCCATTCAGCAGCAAACTTACACCAATTTTGAATTGATACTTGTAGATGACGGTTCGACGGACGGTAGTGGTAAACTGTGTGACAGATTTGCCGTAGAGGATGACCGCCTTCGAGTGATTCACAAGCCAAATGGTGGTGTGTCATCAGCACGGAATGTGGGAATTGATGCTGCGACTGGTGAGTATATCACGTTTTGCGACAGCGATGATTACCTTGAGCCAGATTATCTTGAAACCCTCGTTCGAGCAGCAAAGTCCAATCCGGATTGCGGTCACATATGGTGCTGTTTCCAAACCGTAACAGGGCATCAAAAAGAAAACGCTACTCCCAATTACACATCTGCAAAATCGATTTTGTGCTATATGTTGCAAGATTATATGTCTCTCCATGAGATGTGGCTGGATGCCGAACCGTGGAATAAATTGTACCAGACTGATATTGTCCGAAACGCTAAGGTTCGTTTCCCGGAGGATTTATCTTTGGGGGAGGACTGGCTATTCAATCTTGCTTATATTGATGCGTCTGCGAATGAAAAAATTATAGTGGTGACAAAGCCGCTATATAATTATATGCGTGGCAATGATGAGAGCTTAGACTCTAAGTACCGAAAAGACTTATTGGACATTTATCGCAGGTTAAATGATACCTGCCTGTCCTATTTGCGTAAATGGAAGTTACCAGCGGAACAAATAGAAATATTCTATAACAGCCGCTTCTACTTATATGAGAAAGTGCTGCGCAATACAATGTGCGCACCTGACAAAACAAAGCGAGAAAAAATAAAGTGGAACAGCACATTTATGCAAAGCGATGAATTCAAGGAGTCCCTTCAGACAAGACAGTGCTTTGTTCATCCGCTTTACTTTTTTGCATATCGTTCAGGGAACTTTAGCAACGTTTTGCTTGCAGATCGGATGGTTGCAATTAAAAGGACCCTTTTACATAGGAGATAACAATTCATGATAAATCTTTATTATCACTGTGGAAGCGCAAACCACGGATGTGAGGCCATCGTTCGTTCTACAGTTAAAATGTTGAATAAGCAACTAACGCTTTGGAGTTCAGCCCCGGATGCCGACATTGCTTATGGTTTAAAAGATATCATTAATGTTGCCGAGGATACGAAACGTCCTCCGACCGGGGCAAAATTATTCGAATTCAAAGTACATCATAAACTCACGGGCAGTGACTACCTTTATACGAAGTTTGAACATGAAGATTTCTTTTCTTCTATTTGTCCGGGAGATATCTGCTTCTCTATTGGTGGGGATAATTATTGTTATGGTGGAAAAGAATATTTGGGATACTACAATCGGATTATCCATGAGAAGGGCGCGAAAACGGTATTGTGGGGGTGTTCTTTTGAGCCGTCGGAAATGGATGCTGCAACAGCCAAGGATATTGCACGGTACAATATTATAACTGCAAGAGAGAGTATCAGCTATGAGGCATTAAAGGCTATAAACCCTAATACTGTCTTAGTTTCTGATCCTGCTTTTGTGCTTGAAAGTGTAGAGTTGCCATTGCCTAAGGGATGGCAACTCGAAAATACCGTAGGCATCAATGCGAGTCCTCTTGTTATGCAATGTGAGAAAGATGGTGGAATTGCTTATAAGGCATATCGTAGTTTGATTGCGCACATTTTGAATACCACAGATATGACTGTGGCGTTAATCCCCCATGTTGTAGTAGAAACTAATGATGATCGTATTCCTCTGCGCAATTTGTATGATGAATTTGTATCTTCCGGTCGCATACTGCTCATAGAAGATCATGACTGCTGTGAGCTAAAGGGTTACATTTCCCGTTGCAGAGTGTTTATCGGCGCTCGTACTCACGCAACAATCGCGGCATATTCCACCTGTGTGCCGACATTGGTGCTTGGTTATTCTGTGAAATCGAAAGGGATTGCACGGGATATCTTTGGCACGGAAGAGCATTACGTTTTGCCTGTACAGGAGTTGCAAAAACCAAACGAGTTAGCAGACGGATTTGATTGGCTATTGTCCAACGAGGAGAGTATTCGCTCACACTTGAGGCGTGTGATGCCGGAGTACATTCAGCGAGCATACACTGCGGCAGAAGCTGTTTCAAGACTCAAGTAAACAGGAGAACTTTAATAATATGAGCAAACCGAACCAACTTCGTGCCGGTGTCATTATGACTTACATAAACCTTGCCCTTGGAAGCTTGATCCCGATGTTTTACACACCGGTTATGTTGCGACTCCTCGGGCAAAGTGAGTACGGACTTTTGGGACTGGCTCAATCTATCACGGGATATTTATCTCTGTTGAGCTTCGGATTGGGCAGTACGATAATCCGATATCTCTCGATATATAGAGCAGACAATGACAAAAACGGCGAAGAGCGTGTGATGGGGCTCTTTATCGTCATATACAGCTGCATCAGCGTGCTTGTGCTGATTGGCGGGTGGATTTTGTCTTCATATGTCGAACCTATTTTTCATAAAGGTTTGACAGATGCAGAACTGGATAAAATCAAGATCCTTATCCGCATTATGTCATTCAACATGGCAATATCGTTTCCCATCAGTGTATTTGGAAGCGTTATTGTTGCTCATGAACGTTATATTTACCGACAAGCAATCAACATTTTTTCTACGATAGCTGCACCGATTGCAAATCTCGTTGCTCTCTACCTTGGATATGCGTCCGTTGGAATAACGCTGGCGGGTACACTGATGCAAGTTGTAATGTTGCCTCTATATGCAGTCTACTGCATTAAGCAGCTTGGGCTGAATCCAAAGTTCACTAAAATGCCCGGTCGCCTAATTGCCGAGATTTTGGGATTTTCCTTATATGTATTCATTGGTTCTATTGTAGATATGTTGTTTTGGGCAACAGATAAAGTGGTTTTGGGTATGGAGGCAAGTACGACAGCTATTGCGGTGTATAATGTTGGCGTAACGTTCAATTCAATGTTTACGAATATTTCTACAGCGGTTAGCGGTGTTTTGCAGCCGAAGGTTACAATCATGGTGAAGCAGAATGTTCCTAAATCAGAGCTCTCTGACGTATTTATTCGTGTTGGCCGATTGCAGTATGCTCTGATTTCCTTAGTACTTTCAGGTTTCATTGTCTTTGGTCAAGCCTTTTTACGCAAATGGGCGGGCGATAATTATTCTGATAGTTATTGGATTGCGTTGGTGACCCTGATTCCCCTGATGATTCCACTAATTCAGAATACCGGAATCAGTATTGTTATGGCTCAAAATAAACACAAATTCAGAAGCTTGACTTATCTGATTATTGCTGTTATCAATGTGATTTCTACATACCTTCTTGTTCCATACCTTGGTGGATTTGGTGCTGCACTTTGCTCAGGGGTATCTTATATTATCGGTCAAGGAATTATTATGAATATCTATTACTATCGTGTAACAGGAATCGATATACCGCGGTTTTGGAAAAACATTTTTAGAATGTCCATTGTTCCGGTGGTAATGCTTGTGACAGGGATGGCTGTTGCACGATATATTGACTTTGGCAGGAGTTGGGGTATGCTTTTTGTTGGGATTGTTGTGTATACACTGCTGTTTTCACTTGGATCATATTTCATTACATTTAACTCATATGAGAAAGAGGTTATACATAAAGCATTGAAAAAAAGAGCGTTTTAAAAGCCAATTATGCAGGTTCAACCTTATAGGAGAGGATGGTGATTTGACATATCAACTCATCGCATCAATAGTATCGATATTGCACGATTGCTTGCGGCAATTCTGGTGGTGGCTATTCATACTCAGGCAGTCATATGGTTTTCCGGTTACACCAACGGCAGCATTCAGATACTGACTCGTGTGGCGGTACCGTTCTTTTTCTGTACAAGCGGTTACTTTCTGCATAAAAACTATATCAATAGAGGTAGTCCTGCTATAGCATCTTCCGTTTGGGAAAACGTCAAACTATATACATTTCTGTCATTGGTTTATTTCGCCGTGATTTTTCTGGCGAATCCATCGTTGCTGCATGAACCGAAGAAATGGATGCTGATGGATTTACTGTTCAACGGCAGTTACTATCACCTTTGGTACATGGTGGGCATTATCTATTCAATGGTATTGATCGGTCTTCTCTGTAAACTCAAACTGACAAAAATGCTGCTTCCGTTGGCGGTCGTTTGCTATGTCGTTGGTCTATTGGGGACATCGTATTATGGTGTTGGCACCAGACTGCCTGTCTTGAATCTACTGTTTGACAGCGGATGGTTTCCGAGCGTTCGACGGATGTTTCTCATGGGATTTCCTTTCACTGCTCTTGGATGGACAATTTCGGAAGGAAAGCTGAAATTACGCATTTCCGATAAACAGTTGTTGATTGTAACCATTTTAACGGCACTGCTTTTTGCGGCTGAGATTATTGCCTTGACCGTCACGGGAATGTCAAGAACAATCGAAATTACAGTATTTCTTTATCCGCTTCTTTTCCTGCTGTTCCGAATCTGTCTTGCTTACCCGTTTGAGGGGAAAAGCAGATTAGCTTCGGCTTGCCGAGATGCTGCAAATTTTACATACTTTTGGCATCCTCTTTTCATCCTTGCGCTGCAGAAAGTATTTGATAAGGGACTTTTGTTGTTTACGGTTACAACAGTATCATGTCTGATATTCGGTCTCGGTTATCATTCCTTGAAAAATCGAAGGAGATTTATGAATGAACATCACTCAAAAATCTGAGATTTGCACCGGATGCGGTATGTGTGCGGCAATCTGCCCGTCAAACGCAATTCAGATGCAGCCAGATGAGCACGGTTTTTTATATCCGATAGTCGATGCGGCAAAGTGCTTGGATTGCGGCCTTTGTATCCGTAAATGCCCCGTCTGCACACCGCCGCAGATATCCGTACATACTGATATTCTGACCGGATATGCCAAGGACGAGACGCTTCTCTCCAAATCTTCTTCCGGCGCAATTTTTCCTGTGTTGGCTGCTGAGATTATTCGTCGCGGCGGACTTGTTTTTGGCGCATCATTCGATAAGTATTTCAATGTGGTGCATACCGCTGTCGAGACAATTTCTGAATTTTCTTCGCTTTGCAGTTCCAAGTATGTCCAAAGCCGTATCGAATCAGAATGCTATTTTCAGGTGAAAACGGCGCTGAAAGCCGGACGGTGGGTATATTTCAGCGGAATGCCGTGCCAAGTAGCAGCACTGAAAAGCTATCTTGGCAAGGAATATGAAAAGCTGATCACACAGGATACCGTTTGCCACAGCGTTCCTTCTCCTATTGTGTGGAAAGACTATGCGGTAGCATTGGAGAAGCAGTATGGCGGCAGATTGACCGACTTTTCTTTTCGCAACAAGGCATCCGGATGGGAAAGCTACCATATCCGCGCTGAGTTTGACAACGGCGGAGAGTTCCGGCAGACTGCTGCAGAAAATTCTTATCAGCGTGGATTTCTGAAGGGGTTGTACTCCCGCAACTCATGCTTCTTGTGTAAATTTAAGGGCATCGGGCGCTGCAGCGATATCACTTTGGCAGATTATTGGGGCGTCAAAGGTATCCAACCGGAGGTTTATAATCTGCAGGGAACATCTTTGATCCTGCTGCACAGTGAAAGAGGACGTAGGCTGTTTGAAAGCTGTAAGGATCAGCTGCAAACTGCAGTTGCCGCGGATAATGCATTTACATTTAATCCGGCAGCTCTTGCGCCTATTCAAAAGCCTGCACGCTATGATGAGTTTTGGGCGGGGTACGGCAGAATGCCTTTCGACGATTTGGTTTCCGTTTGCTGCAAGCCGACGAAGGAAGAATTGGCAAAAGAACGTCGGAACAAGAGTTTGTTGGTTCGTATAATTCATAAATTGATGCGGTAATGGTATGTTTCGACAAATTTACGCAATGAATTTATGGACTGTGGGCGGCTTACTTTTTTTGCTGCTCATGATTTGGACAGCGGTCGGTCTGCGCTTCGACGAACGAAAGCGAACTGTTGTTAATGCGTTTTTATCCTTCGCAGCCGCCTTCATCATCCTCTATGCCACCGTCCTGACCCGCGCGCCTGGAGACTACGACATTATCCTCACACCATTTGCCGCATTCACCGCCGCGCATCGGCAGCCCGAGCTTTACCGCGAGATGCTGATGAACGTGTTCCTCTTCTTCCCGCTGGGGCTGACGCTCTCAAATGCTTTGCCGTCAAAGTGGCGCTGCCGCCGCCGGATCGCGTTCACGACATTGGTCGGATTTGTTCTCAGCGCATCTATTGAGTTCACGCAGTATCGCTTTTCGTTGGGACTTGCCGAGACGGACGATGTGATCTGCAACACTTTGGGCGCATTTGTCGGCTCAACATCGCTGATTCTTGCTCATGCCATTGAAAAAATCAAGGAAAGGGCTCGGCACACTAACATGACCCTGACGACCACCGAAACACAATTTCTGCATATTGTCAAGAACAGCGTTTCCGGAGCCGATCTGTTCGTGGAAAACGTCGATTGGAATGCCATTTTCGCATTGGCAAATCAGCAAAAGCTGCTGCCGATCCTCTTCGAGGCTGTCCGCAAAACGCCCGACGCCGAGGAAAACGCTGCGCTGTTCGCGCTTGCCAAAAAGCAGGTCGTCGGACAGGTGCTGCATCAGACCGTGCGGTCGGCGGAGTTCGCCGTTCTTTATGCCAAGCTTCGCGCGGCGGGACTTCATCCCGTCGCGGTCAAGGGACAGCTTTGCAGCCGGCTCTATCCGCTGAAGGACCACCGCATAAGCGGCGACGACGATCTTTACATCCCCGACAGCGAGTTTTTCGCCTGCCATGAGGCGCTGACGGCGAACGGACTTTCCACCGATATGCCCGCGGACGAGCTTTCCGCGGCGGACGAGGTGACATATACGAAAAAAGACGGTCCGCTTTATATTGAGCTGCACAGGCGCTTGTTCGACTCTTCCGAGGACGCGCATGATGATCTGAACCGCTTTTTTGCCGACATACATCCCGTCGAGACTGACGGTTTTCTCGCCATGCCGCCGCACGAGCACCTGCTGTATCTGATCCTTCACGCCTACAAGCACTTTGTCCGCAGCGGCATCGGTCTGCGTCAGTTCTGCGATATCGGACTGTGGGCACGGGAGTATCACGATGAAATCGATTGGCAGCACCTGCACGATCAGTGCGCCGACGTCCATGCAGCTACGTTTGCCGCCGCGGCTTTCAAAATTGCCCGGAGTACTTGGGGATCGCGTTTGCGCTTTACGAGCCGTGGAACGGCTCCGTTGATGCGGAGCCGCTGCTGCACGATACCCTCTGCGGTGGCGTGTACGGATCGAACGACTATACGCGGCTTCACGCATCGACGGTGACGCTCAACGCGGTCAAAGCCAGCCGCACGGGAGGGAAGAGCAGTGTGCTCCGCACGATTTTTCCGAAGACGGATTATCTGAAGCGGCGCTATCCGTACCTTAAAAAGCATCCGTACCTGCTGCCCGCAGCGTGGTTTCAGCGTATCGTGCACTATGCGGGCGAAAAGCATTCCTCCGCAGACAGCGGCGCTTCCGGTTCGGTTAAATTGGCGAAGGAGCGGATCGAGCTTATGAAGCTGTACGATATTATGGACTGACCTTGTACGGGACGCTCCGCTCGAAGGGAAAATCGGGATCGGCGCAGAACGGGCAAGATATAAATGTTCCCGCTTGTTATTCGGAGAAAGACCTTTGAAAAACTGCAATACAAGACTCCACAGCAGAAGAATATGTCTTGAAAATTGCAAAATTACAGAACACGCGCTAATAAACAGTCATGTTCAAAAAGGTTTGTTTAAGGAGTTAGCTATGATATTTTTAAATTCGTTTCACATGCTTTCTAAAGAAGAGGACGAGAGTTTTTTTAATCCTAACTCCCCGTTGTTTAAAAGAAAAACTCTCAGTACATACCATGCAACAGAGTATCCGTTTGTCTTGTTTCGAGATCGTAATCTTACAGATTTTGTTTTTGAAGATATTACCATTTTTTACGGCAATAACGGAAGCGGGAAAAGCACAATTCTGAATGTTATGGCAGAAGCCCTAAAAATAGATCGATCTACTCCCTATAACAGAAGCGATTATTTTGATGATTATGTGGAGTTGTGCCGTTATGACCTTGAAAAACCTCTTACAGGTGCAAGCAGAATAATCACAAGCGATGATGTGTTTGAGAGGGTTCTTGAAATTCGTCGCATAAACGAGGGAGTGGATCACAAAAAGGCTAATGCAATAACGGAATATATTAACGAGCGTAGTAGCACAGAACCCAATCGACTTCAAGGACTTGATGACTACGAACGCTGGAACAAAGCTTTTAACGCAAGAAAGAAAAGCACAACATTGTCGCAGCATTTACGAGCAAATGTTATGCGCAATTTACAGGAACGATCAAATGGAGAAAGTGCGTTATCTTTTTTTGTTGATTCAATTACAGACGGAGCATTATATCTTCTTGATGAGCCGGAGAACAGTCTTTCGCCCAAAAATCAGATTATGCTAAAATATTTTATTGAAGATTGTGTTCGTAATCACGATTGTCAGTTTATTATATCAACGCACTCTCCGTTTATTCTGTCACTTCGTTGGGCCAAAATTTATGACATTGATTCTTCTCCGGTAATTCAAAAGCGATGGACTGAACTGGAAGGAGTACGGGTGTATTCTGACTTCTTTTTCGATCATATGAACGAGTTTGAAAGATGATGTTGATAGGGAAAACAAATGTTTGTTTATGTTTTAAAATCGAAATTGATGATTGAACTCTAATGAGATAATTCACATATTCGTCCACCTCTTTTTATATTTTGCAACAATAAATAGGAAAAAGTAAAACAAAATTACCGCTAAAGACGATTATATCAAACCACTGTTTTGCGTTAAAACTGTTGTTACGTGCATCTCCGGGAAAATAGTATATTCTTTAATTTTTTCCATGTCAAGCACTGCAATAAGCCTTATTTTTCTGTTTTTGCGTTTTGATAGAAACACCATTGAGTTTGAACTTAGTAGTTCAGATTTCAATGATGTTTTCATTTGCCTAAGGACTGTAAAATAGATTTTCCATCTTTTTTATTCAATTCTTTTTCTAACACATCTGCAAAACGCCGAATACCCTCTCCAAGTGTTTCGGCATAGTCGAATGTATCTTTATCATATCGGTACTTTAACGGGCATCTGCGGACATTCAATGCGGCTGTAAGAGCGCGCACATCCGGGCAGAGATTATTTTGAAGCGCCCATTCTGCCGCTTTTGTTTTAGAAATAATCTTGCCTGTGCGAAGCGTGTATATGCAACGAGATATATCCAACAGCCAACCGAAAGAATAAAAATTTCTTCCGGTACTTTGTGCGTACTTTCTTATAGTTTTATATGATCTCATAACGAACAAGGAGAAAGAAAATGGAACTGTCGGTATTTTTCAAAAGCGTAATTGATCAGGATCGCGCATCTGTCGTGCTGTGCGACCTTGACCACACGATTCTTTACATGAACCCCGCCGCCATCCGCAATTATGCCAAACGCGGCGGAGAAAAGCTCATCGGACAAAGCCTGCTTGCCTGTCACAATCCGCACTCGCAAGAACTGATTCAAAGAACGGTCGCGTGGTTCCGCGAAAGCCCGGAGCACAACATTATCTACGAATTTCACAACGAAAAAGACAACCGCGATGTCTACACGGTTGCCCTGCGTGATGCGGACGGTGCGCTGATCGGGTACTATGAAAAGCATGAGTACAGAAATCCCGAAACGGCGAGGACGTTTGATTTCGGGGACAAATGAAAACAATGATTGACGCATTGCCCTTGGTTGATTTTCTGTCAAAACAGTTTAGCTGACTTGCCAAATGATATCTGCACTTTTTCCGAAATATCATGTACAATAAAAACGCGGTCGACCGAGAAACAAAAGAAACAAAAAAGGAGCGATAAAATATGAAAACCATAGGAGAAAGAATAGCTGATCTTCGCAGGGAAAGAGGTATCACGCAGGAAAATCTCGCCGGAACTATCGGAGTTTCTCCGCAGGCAATATCAAAATGGGAAAACAATGCGACCATGCCCGATATTATGCTTCTCCCGATTATAGCGGATACACTCGGTGTGACGATTGATGAGCTTTTCGGAATCAGGCATAAAGTGCAGGAAAAGCCGATCAATTGCGAGGAAACTCCCATGGCAGTTTACGATCAGATATTGAATACCATGTGGAGATCGGAAGATAATGATGATTTTGCGGAAAGAGCAAAAGCGCAGTTTGCGAAGAACCCATATCAGCACAGCGGATTCGTTTCCGAAGTTGCCGGTGCGGTATATGCTAATAAGGATATTGCTCTTTCATATCTTCCGAGCGATAAAGAATCATTGAGACTACTTGAAAATGAAGAAACGGCAGAGCTTTTGAAGGTTATTTCCGATAAAAATGTGCGTCTTGTGCTTGCATATCAATATGCAAATCCGAAAAAAACATTTACGGCTTCCTCTGTTGCCGCAAAAATCGGAATATCTGAAGAAGAGGCGAAAGCCGCACTTGAAAAATTGTTTGATTGTAATCTGACTATGGCAAGGGACGTAGATACAGGTGTTGAAGAAACGCTGCGTATCTATCAGGCATTTGGCACATATAAAATGCCGCTGCTTTTGTTCCCGCTCCTCTCGCTGGCAGATCGCCTTACGCATTACAGAGAGAGTTGGTGCGGTTTCAGAGGATAATACCAAGTTCAACCTGCAATCATTAAATCTCTAAGAGGAGAAAAGCAATCATTTAACGATTACCCCCAGTAGTTCAACGATTACCCGGCTGTTTAACGATTACAACAGCATGGACGCCCGCAAGCACCACAAAAAGCACGAAACCCCGCCGCAGAATTGCTCTGCAGCGGGGTTCGCTTATATGCCGAAATAGCCGAAAAGCCTTATTTCAAGCGGTTTTCGGGCATAGAAAAAATGCCACCGTAATTCTATCAAAATTACGGTGGCATTATGTGGTAGGACTATAAAATAGATTTTTTCGCCTTTTTGGGGGTAGTATTTGTTCCCTTACGAAAAATCTTGAACTTTCAAAGTTGGGGGCGGAGGTGAGCCGCTGTCATTCGTTCAGCGGCTGCACCGATTTAAGACCGCCTTTGAATATTACGGTAATCTGTTCTTTGGAATCCACCACTACGCATTCGAGCAGTTGGCGGACGATTCGGTCATCGTATTCCATCGGACGGTTCTTTATGCCGTCCAGTATTGTATAGATATCATCGAGTCGGGATTTTGCGTTTTCTCGCCGCTGTTCAGCGTCGGCTATGTTGTCGAGCTGCTGTTGCAGGCGGCTTTTTTCGTTCATGAGCCGAGTTGCAGTTTCCTCGTCAAAGGCTTCGATGGTGTCGGTGGATACTCGGTCGAGCATCTTTTTGAACTCTGCGTCGATCTCGGCGATCCGTATCTGTAGATCGATGCTGTTACCGCCTGAATGACATTCGTCAGCATATTGGCATCTGCGATGGAGTTTTTCTCGTTCAGCGTAAGGAGCAGATGCCGACCGAAGTCGCTCTCACTGAACAGCTTTACGCCGATATCCTCGTCCTCGTTGTCGGTCAGCGGGATCTGTTTCGGCGGCTGCATAATGCCGATAGACTGTAGCTTTTCATAAATGTCGTAAATGCTGTGAGGCAGTTCGAGAACAAGGGTGTTCTCTTTATTGCGGATAATTGCGGTGATCATATTTACATTCCTCCCATCGTCATAGGCTCGTCCTGGTATAAAATGTCCAGCAGGCTTGTGTCGGTGTCGTTGTAGATGAAGCCGCCGTCGACGAATTTCCCGTAATATATTTCGCCGATATACTCACCGAAGGCTCTGTAATCGAAAAACTTTGCTACGGCCGGATTCACAGTAAAATCCTCGTTGTTTTGTGTTACATACTCTCCGATCTCCTGAAAATAGTTCGCACCCTCAACAAAGGTGAAGCAGTCGATACTTTTCGCAAGCCGTGCAAGCTGCTCTGCGTTCTCGACTTCGGCGTATTCGGCAACCGCCCACAGCTTTCCCAAGTCCATATCGGCGCTGTTGACGGCGGCTGCAAGTCGATTCAGTTCGTAAACCCCTTCCTCGGCGGCGATCTCTTTGAATCGTCCGACCCACTTGTCGCTATCAATGCAAATGTCCTCCCATGAGAGCTCTACATCATCCGGTGTGGGTGCGCCGAGTCGGGCGAACGCTTTGTCGATGGCTTCTTCCTCGCAGGGGAGGTACAAGAATTCGGTTTTTCCGTTGTACTCAGCCCGTATGAAGCAAAGCATTTGATCATACACATATGCCGGAAAATTCTGCCCGTCATAATCCTTTACGAACGGTGTGTCCTCATCGACGAAAAGCAAACCGTGTTCGGTAAAAACGCCCTTGCCGGATCGAATCAGCTCCCGCCCGAATTCTGCATATTTCGGATCGTCCGCATCATCGGCAGGCAGACAGCCCTTGACCGTGAGCAGATACTCTCTGCCGATCTTTCCCATATCGCTGATATCCTGAATCAGTGGATAGCGATTGAGGTTGAAACTCAGATTGATGAGGTCGGGCAGAGTGTCGAAACCCTCAAACTTCATCGCCTCGTAAAACTGATATTCCTCATCGCCGAAGAAGCTGTCCATCCGTTTGGCGAGGAAGTTGACTTCATCGAGGTTAACGAATCGGTCTTGCAGGCAGCCGAGTTCCTCGGGGAATATGACCTCGGACACATACAGTTCAAGGGGTGTGACATACTCGGCATGGATTCTTTCGAGCGCCGCATTCATTTCCTTTTCGGTGCAGGGAAAGCGGAGATCGGTCTGACTGTTTCCGTATTTGATTTTCAGTTTAATCATGGCAATTCTCCTTGATGGCTGCGAGTCCGAATCTGCGGATTGCCATAGCGTTGCAGATGGTGCGGAACAGCATAGGCGGAACGAGGTCGGCGTCCGACAGATCCGATACGGTGATGTGCTTTGTGCCGAGCGTCAAATCCTTTGCCGCACAGTAGAGGGTGTAGGCTCGTTCGGTGCAGTTATTGAGCTTGATGTTCTCAAAGAACACACAGCCGTTAATTATATGGTGCTTGCAGCAGCTCCACAGCCTTTGGTCTGCGGTAAGCAGATACAGTGCCGAAAGCAATGCGTAATTCTCTCGGTGTACATTCTTGGCGGCAAGCGTAAATCTTGCCCGATGCTTTTCATTTATATATGTCATGGGGATTTCCTCGCTTTCTATATATTCGTTGAATCTCTTTTGGAAGGGCGGGCAGCGTATCTGCCTCATGGT